>Ga0207719_100249_pt1 | contig 40610 bp, 37 predicted proteins | sample A23P1SouthBayCA_2_FD_187279 | JGI IMG/M metagenome (GOLD analysis project Ga0207719, IMG submission 187279) | Aerobic enrichment media microbial communities from Eden Landing Ponds, California, USA - A23 P3 (3) (SPAdes) | ecosystem: Environmental > Aquatic > Marine > Unclassified | place... | reverse complement strand
AGTACGCTGGTCGGGCGACTCCTGTTCGAGACAGGGTCCGTCCCCGAGCACGTAATCGAGCAGCACCGAGAGGAAGCCGAAGAGAAGGGCAAAGGCGGCTTCGAGTTCGCCTACGTGATGGACAACCTCGCCGAGGAGCGCGAGCGCGGGGTCACCATCGACATCGCCCACCAGGAGTTCGACACCGACGAGTACTACTTCACCATCGTCGACTGTCCGGGCCACCGTGACTTCGTGAAGAACATGATCACGGGGGCCTCCCAGGCCGACAACGCGGTCCTCGTGGTCGCCGCCGACGACGGCGTCGCGCCCCAGACCCGCGAGCACGTCTTCCTGGCCCGTACCCTCGGGATCAACGAGCTGATCATCGGCGTCAACAAGATGGACATCGTCGACTACTCGGAGGACTCCTACAAGCAGGTCACCGAGGAAGTCAAGGAGCTCCTCCAGCAGGTCCGGTTCGGCACGGAGGACGCCTCGTTCATCCCGATTTCGGCCTTCGAGGGCGACAACGTCGCCGAGAAGTCGGGCAACATGGACTGGTTCGACGGCCCGACGCTGCTCGAAGCGCTGAACGACCTGCCGGAGACGGAGCCGCCGACGGACGCGCCGCTTCGCCTGCCGATCCAGGACGTCTACACCATCTCGGGCATCGGGACCGTCCCGGTCGGCCGCGTCGAGACGGGGATCATGAACACGGGCGACAACGTGTCGTTCCAGCCCTCCGACGTCGGTGGCGAGGTCAAGACCATCGAGATGCACCACGAAGAGGTGCCCGAGGCCGGCCCCGGCGACAACGTCGGATTCAACGTCCGCGGCGTCGGCAAGGACGACATCCGCCGCGGCGACGTCTGTGGCCCCGCCGACGACCCGCCGTCGGTCGCCGAGACGTTCCAGGCCCAGGTCGTCGTCATGCAGCACCCGTCGGTGATCACCGCCGGCTACACGCCGGTGTTCCACGCCCACACCGCACAGGTCGCCTGTACCATCGAGTCCATCGACCAGAAGCTCGACCCCGCCTCCGGCGAGGTCGCCGAGGAGAACCCGGACTTCATCCAGTCCGGCGACGCCGCGGTCGTCACCGTACGCCCGCAGAAGCCGCTCAGCATCGAGCCGTCCTCGGAGATTCCGGAACTCGGGAGCTTCGCCATCCGCGACATGGGTCAGACCATCGCCGCAGGCAAAGTCCTGAGCGTCGACGAGCGATAGAATGCAGCAGGCACGCGTTCGCCTCGCGGGCACCAGCCCCGAGGACCTCGACGACATCTGCGACGACGTCAGGGAGATCGCGAGCAAGACGGGCGTCAGTCTCAGCGGGCCGATCCCGCTGCCGACCAAGACGCTTGAAGTCCCGTGTCGCAAGTCCCCCGACGGCGAGGGCACCGCGACCTGGGAGCACTGGGAGATGCGCGTCCACAAGCGCCTCATCGACATCGACGCGGACGAACGGGCGCTGCGGCAGCTGATGCGCATCCAGGTTCCGAACGACGTCAGCATCGAGATCGTCCTCGAGGACTGACGTTCGCGTGCCTTCGACGGACTCACGCCGCTAAGGCGCCGCGCCCGGGCCCATCCCGGTCGTGACGTTTCTTCGGGTGGGAACGGAAGGTACAAGTGAACTGCAGGGCGGATTATCGGTTGCGGGCTCGTAGATCAGTGGCAGATCGCTTCCTTCGCAAGGAAGAGGCCCCGGGTTCAAATCCCGGCGAGTCCACTCGTCTCACTACGTTCGACTCGTTCCCTCGCCGACTTCCCGCTCGCTTCTCTCGCGGGAATCCCGGCGAGGACGACATGGCACGTGCGTACGATCTCGGCGCAGACGCGTATCTCCCGAAATCCATGGACGTCGAGGAATATCTACAGTCTCTCAAGACGCTCGTCGGGTTCTGGCTGTAGCGTTTGTACACCTCACCAGTAGAGTTTAACTTCCACATGCCGAACGTAATCCATGCCGAACAGGGACCGCTCCTCCGGGGGTGGCTCGGATGCGACACAGTATCTGTCCGAAGCTGCCAGCCTCATCTCGAAAAAGTGGCATCCTATCGTTATTCAGATCGTTTCCGACGTTGGACCGATGGGCTTCAGCGACCTCCAGTCGAATCTCGATTCCATCTCGGCGAAGGTCCTGACCGACGCGTTGGAAGAACTGCGGGAAAACGAACTCGTCGAACGACGAGAAATCAGCGAGAGCCCGCTTCGAGTCGAATATTCACTCACGCCCAGAGGCGAGGAACTACAGACGACCAGACAGTCACTGGCCGATTGGGGCGAGCGCCACCTCGCCGAAGAGGTGGGCCCGCCGACCGTGCTCGTCGCGGACGACGACCGACGGCTCGCCGATATGCACGCCGAGTGGCTCGACCGGGAGTACGATGTCCGCGTCACCTACGCAGGCGACGAGGTGCTCAGAGCACTCGACGACGACGTTGATCTAGTCGTCCTCGATCGCCGGATGCCCGGTCTCCCGGGAGATGAACTGGTCGACTATATCCGGGACAACCACCTCAACATCCGTATCGTAATGGTGACCTCACAGGACCCCGATACGGATATCGCCGATCTCGGGTTCGACGAATATCTCACGAAACCAACCCAACGGTCCGAGGTACTGGATATCGTGGACACAGTTATCGAGCGTCAGGAGTACAGTACCCTGGTTCAGAAATACCTCGCCCTCCGATCGAAACGGGCGCTCCTTCAAGCCGAACTGCCGTTGGAATACTGCGAGGAAAACGAGGAGTACGGACGACTCGTCACCCGGATCGAGGAACTCGAAACCGAGATCGACGACGTACCCGACGATGTTCTCCGCCCGATCGTAACGGGGGAGGCAGCGTGATGAGTGACATCGTGGCGCTCCCGAAAAGTGACCGCCGACCCCGACGCGCCATCGTGGGGGAAGCGGCGACGATTCCGCGTTGCGGCAGGTCACCGTTCTGATGGCTGTTCCAGACGCCCTCCTGTTCGGTGTCGCGGGATACCTCCTTGCAGCAGCTGGGACGAGCACACTCGCTGGCTACGTGTTCTGGCGCCACCGGGACGGGGCGACAGAGCGCGCGTTCGGTGTCTTTGTCGGCGCAATCGCGCTGACAGTGATCGCGTTCACGGTCCGGCTGTTCACTGCCGACCTTGGGGCGAAATTCCTCTGGGAACTGGTAGCCTACGGTGGGCTCGTGATCCTTCCAGCTGCCTTCCTCGTCTTTGCGCTCAGATTCACTGGGCGGGCAGAATGGGTGTCCCGCCCAGTACTCGCCGCACTCTCCGTTCATCCCGTGTTCACGCTCGTCGCACTGGCGACGAACCCCGGTCATGGGTTATTTTATGAGGGCGTAGGCCTCACCCAGGTCGGCGATCTATCGCTCCTGGTCTGGACGTCCGCAAACGCCGGTCCCGCGTTCTGGATCCACCTGGCATACTCCTACAGTCTATTCCTTCTGGGTACCGTCCTGTTGCTGCGGTTCGCCCTCACATCAAACGAACTCTACAGGACACAGACGATGGCCGTCGTGGCCGGCACACTCGTCCCCTGGGTGGTGAATCTGGCAGTCGTCAGCGATATCGGACCGGAGTATCTCGACCTGACGCCGCTGGGCTTCGCCCTCGGCGTGATCGTTCTGGCGGTTGGTGTCTTCCGATTCCAGCTGCTTGATGTCGTTCCCATTGCGAGACAGGCGCTCGTCGAATCACTCGACGACGCCGTCTTCGTCCTCGATAGTGGGGGGCGAGTCGTGGAGACGAACCGGGCGGGCCGTACGTCGCCCTGCCTCCGTCCGGAGGTCGACGACCCGGTCGGCGAACCGTTCCGGTCCGTGCTCCGGGACGAACTCGCGGGGCAACCGGCGTTCGAGGAGGGAACTGCCGAGTGCACGCTCCGGGTCGACGGGGATCAGCGGCACCTCTGGGCACGGAAAACGCCGATCACCCGACGGGGGGCGGAGGGTACGTCGCTCCTTACCGTGACGGATGTCACCGAACGACGACAGCGAGAGCGGGAACTGCGGGAGACCAAGGACCGACTGGAATCGTTCGTCGAGGCCTCACCGGTGGCGATCATGGCGATCGATCCCGACGGCGACGTCACGCTCTGGAATCCGGCCGCCGAGGAGATATTCGGCTGGACCGAAGCGGAGGTGCTGGGCGGGTTCAACCCCGTGATTCCGGAGGGGAAACGAGACGAGCACGACTCCATCAGGGAGCGCGCGTTCTCCGGGGAGTCGTTTTCGCAAGTCGAACTCCAGCGCCGGACCAGAGGCGGGGCACGAGTCGACGTGACGCTTTCGACAGCGCCCCTGTATGACGCCGACGGGGGACTGATCGAGGTGGTGGCGTTCCTCGAGGACATCACGGACCGCAAGGAACGCGAGCGGGAACTCGAACGGACGAAAGAGCTCCTCGAAAAAAGCCAGGAGACTGCGTCTATCGGGGGCTGGGAGGTCCATTTCGAGAGTGGAACGCTGCGGTGGACTGAGGAGGTGTATCGCATTCACGGCCTGCCGCTTGAGACAGACGTATCCATCGAGGACGGCATCGAATTCTATCATCCGGACGATAGGGAGGCGATCAGTGCGGCGTTCGAAGCCCTGCGCAGCGAGGGCGAGTCGTATGATTTAGAACTGCGCATCGTTACGGCCGCCGACGAGGTCCGCTGGGTCCGGGCTATCGGAGACCCCCTGTTCGGCGACGACGGAGCCGTCGTGGGTGCGCGTGGCATCTTTCAGGACATCACCGAGCGCCGGCAGAACGAGCAGGACCTGCGTGAACTCACCGAGCGGCTGGACTTGGCTGTCGAGGGTGCGAACCTCGGCGTCTGGGACTGGAACATGGAGACGGACAGGGTCACGTTCAACGAGCAGTGGGCCGGGATGCTCGGGCTGTCACTCGAGGAGATCGAACACACATTCGAGACGTGGGAGGAACTCGTCCATCCCGAGGACATGCCACGGGTCGAACAGGAGTTGAACGCGTACGTCGCTGGCGAATCCGAGTCGTACGACTGCGAACACCGGATGCGGACCGCCGACGGTGACTGGAAGTGGATCCGTACCGTGGGCGAGATCGTCGAGCGCGACGACGGCGGGAATCCGACGCGTGCCGTCGGCATTCATATCGATATCACGAAACGAAAACGGCTGGAGAACTCGCTCCGTGAAAGCGAGGAGTCACTCCGTGACCTCTACCGGATCACGTCCGATACTGACCTGTCGTTCGAGGAGAAACTCGACCGGATCCTCGAACTCGCCCGCGGTCGGCTCGGCCTCCCCTTTGCCTTCCTGACGCGGATCGACGGCGACACCCAGCACGTCGTCGAGGCCGTCGGCGCCCACGACCGCCTCCAGGCGGGTGCATCCGGCCCGCTTTCGGAGGCATACTGTCGCAAGACGATCCAGCAGACGGGGTTGCTCGGCGTGCAGGACGCCGCCGGCGAAGGGTGGTCAGCCGACCCGGCCTACGAGCGGTTCGATCTGGGATGCTACCTCGGCGGGAAGATCGTCGTCAACGAGTCCCTCTATGGGACCCTGTGTGTTGCCGGCGACGCGGCCCGCGAGCACTCTTTCACCGAATCGGAACGGGCATTCGTCGAACTCCTCGTTCAGTGGGTCAGTTACGAGCTAGAACGGGATCGCCTGGAGGGGAAACTGCGCGACCTCCAGGAGGTCGCCGGGGAACTGATGGAAGCGGGATCGATCGACGAGATCGGCGAGGTCGCCGTCGGCTCCGCCGAGCGGATACTCGGTCTAGACATAACCGGGATCTGGACGTACGACGAGGAGCAGGAGGCGTTGCTCCCAGTCACCGAGACGCCGGGGGCTCGAGAACTGTTCGGATCGTCACCCCGATTCGAGCCGGGGAGTAGCCTCACGTGGGAGGTGTTCGAACGCGGCGAAATGGCCGTCTTCGAGGACGTTTCGACGGTCGAGGGACGGCACGTCGAGGAGACGGAGATCCGCGCCGAGGTCATCGTCCCTCTCGGCGATCAGGGCGTGATCAGCACCGGAACGACGTCCGAACGCGAGTTCAGCGATACGGACGTCGGGTTGTTCGAACTGTTTGCCTCCACCGTTTCGAGCGCGATGCTTCGGGCCGAACGCGAGCAAACGCTCCGGGAGACCCGTGCGGAACTGGAGCGGTCCAACGAGGATCTAGAACAGTTCGCCTACGTGGCCTCCCACGACCTCCAGGAACCTCTGCGGACGGTGTCGAACTACCTCCAGTTGCTGGAGCGACGCTACGGAGACGAATTGGACACCGACGCCGAGGAGTTCATCGAGTTCGCCGTAGACGGCGCCGAGCGCATGCACGAGATGATCCAAGCGCTGCTCGAGTACTCGCGAGTGGACACGCGAGGGAACCCGCTCGATCCCACCGATCTGGGCAGCGTCTACGAACAGGCCTGCCGAAATCTCAACGTAGCTATCGAGGAGAGCGACGCCTCGATCACGGCGGACGACCTCCCGACGGTCCGGGGCGACGAAAGCCAGCTCGTCCAGCTACTGCAGAACCTGCTGGACAACGCGATCAAATACACCGGGGACAGAGACCCCCGCGTTCACGTGTCGGCCGAGAGAGCCGACAGTCGATGGGTGATTGCCGTCGAGGACAACGGTATTGGCATGGCCCCCGAAGAGACGGAGCGGGTGTTCGAGATCTTCGAACGACTTCACGGCCGGGAGTCGTACTCCGGCACCGGTATCGGGCTGGCGATGTGTCGCAAGATCGTCGATCGCCACGGGGGCGACATCTGGGTCGACTCCGAACAGGGCGAGGGAGCGACGTTCTCCTTCACGCTCCCGGCGGTGAACGATGACTGACGACCCGACCCGCACCGAGCCAGTGATCCTCCACGTCGAAGACAGCCCCGCCGATGCGCGACTGCTCAGGGAAGGGTTTTCGGACGACCTCCACAGTCACTTGCACTGGGTGAGTGACGGAACGGAGGCGTTGCAGTTCCTGAAACAGGAGCCTCCACACGAGGATGCGCCACGGCCGGATCTCGTGGTGCTCGACCTCAACCTCCCGCACCGATCCGGTATCGACGTACTCGAGTCTATCAAGACGGACGCCGATCTGAAGGCCATCCCGGTGGTGCTACTGACGAGTTCGGATTCACCTGGCGACATCGAGGCGGCGTATCGGAACCACGCCAACGCCTATCTCGTGAAGCCGATGGACATAGACGAGTGTGAATCGATCGCGGAACAACTCGAAGCTTTTTGGCTCCATACGGCGAAATTACCGCAACTTACCCATGATAGCCAGTGACCTCACGCTCCTCCTGGTCGAGGACAACCCGAGCGATGCTCGCCTGATCGAGGAGTATCTGAGAGAGCGGCAGTGGGGAGTGGAAACCGAGGGGGTTCCCGAAATCGTCCATGCCGACCGATTAGCGGATGGGATCGAAGCACTAAGCGACGAAACGGACCTCATCCTCCTGGACCTCAATTTGCCGGATAGCACGGGACTCGATACCCTCCAGTCGATGCTGACGTCGGCTGAGACGACACCAACCGTCGTGCTGACCGGGGTAGACGATCAGCAACTCGGAGTACAAGCAGTCGAAGAGGGTGCACAGGATTATCTCATCAAGGACCAGGTTTCACCGGCACTCCTCCAGCGCACGATCCGGTACTCGATCGAGCGGGCACGCCGGCAGCGGGAACTCCGACATCGGAATCGGGAACTTGCCGTCCTCAATCAGATCGTCCGCCACGACATCCGCAACGACGTTGCGGTATTCATCGGGTGGGGAGAGACGCTTGAAGACCACGTTGAACCTAGCGGCGAGGAATACCTGTCGCGGATGCTCGATGCGGCCGACCACATCACGCAATTGACTGAAACGGTGGGCGACTTTCTGAACATCCTCGAAGGAGATCAAGATGCCGAACTTCGTTCCTATAATCTCGGTCGCGTGCTCCGTACCGAAATCGAGAAAGCCCGGTCGGCACACGGCGGTGCGCAGTTCACCGTCGACGGTGAACTGTCCGACGAACTGACCGTCAAAGCAAACGAGATGCTTTCGTCGGTGTTCAGAAACCTCCTGAACAACGCCGTCACGCACAACGACAAGGAATCTCCGAAGGTGAGTATCGACCTCGAAGTGGCTGCTGACAGGGTTCAGGTGGCAGTCGCGGACAACGGTCCGGGTATTCCGGATGACCGCAAGGAGGCAGTCTTCGGACGGGGGCAGATGGGGCTTGAGAGTCCCGGATCCGGGATCGGATTGTATCTGGTCGATACGTTGGTCGATATGTTCGGTGGGAAGGTCTGGATCGACGACAACGAACCCGAAGGGAGCGTCTTCCGGGTCGAACTGCCAAGAGTCTAAGAAGGACGTTCCCAGTCGGTGGCGGCCAATCCAGTTTCCGAAGGCCCCCCGAACAACTATTACGCACACTGGTCAGTTATCCAGAATATGATCGCACGCACCGTGAGGCGGGACGGTGGTCGCCGTGGTTGAAGCGGACGGACTAGTCGCCACACTCATCGGGGTCGGGGTCGTCCTCGGGTCGATCTACCTCCTCTACTGGGGGGCCAAACAGTTCAGCAACGGCTGGACCATCTGGCGGAACGATCCGGTCGACGTGGAGGAAGTCCACCTGGAGGAGGGCATCGTCGAGGTCCAGGGGGTCGCGGAACCGATCGACGGCGAGGTACTCAGTGCACAGTACACGGATCGGAAATCACTCGCCTACGAGTACGAACGCAAGGAGAAGCGGCGGCGACGGGACGCCGACGGGGAGACCGAGTGGGAGTGGGAAACCGTCGAGAGCGGCGAGCGCACCCGGCCGTTTCACGTGAGCGACGACACCGGAACGGTGGCGGTCGATCCCGAGGGAGCGACGGTGTCGCTGGACGAGGAGCGGGTCGGGGGCGGCGCCCGGACGCGGAAGTACGAGGGCCGCCTCGAACCCGGCGATCACGTCCACGTCTTCGGTCAGAAACGCACGGCGACCGACGGGGATCCGCCGGGGGACCGGCAGGAGTTCATCGGCGATGGCCCGGAGACGGACGAATTCACCGTCTCGGACGCGACGGAGTTTCGGACGGTGCTACGGTATCTGGGCAAGGGGACCGCCGCGATGCTCGCGGCGGCGGTCGCACTCGCGATAGTCGGCTGGATCGGTCTCGAACAGCTCCAGAACGGAGTCATCGTGACGCTCGGCCTGGTGGCGTTCCCGTAGCGAAGGTAGAAAGAACGGCGACAGGGGCGAACCGGCCACCGAGGCTAGCCTCACCGCGACGCGCGCGCGGCCGGACACACCGCACGGAGCCGCCGTCGACAGCGATCGGACGACGCGTGGTGTGTGGCTGGTACGTATTCGTGGACACGTCGCAGCCATAGCTGTCCACGAGAACCCTTGTCGTGTCAACGGTTTTCAGCGAAGCCGGGATACGGTGATTCGAGCGGTTCCGACGCCGAGCAGTGAGTTTTCCGCGGTCGATCGCGGGGACCGCTCGCGGGTGGAGACAACCGATGTTACGTACCAACCGACACGCCGACCGACCCGTCGCGATGGCCCCACACCAACTGTCGAAGGACCGGTCCCGACGATGAGACGGGAAGCCGGCTTCGCGACGCTGAGACGGATCGCCGTCCTCGCGGTCGCCGCCCTGCTCGTCGCCAGTCCGGTCGTGGCGGGCACAGCGGCAGCCGGAGGCGCTTCGGGTGACGACGCACCGTCGGCGGGCGACGCGTCACCGGCCGCGGACCGATCCCCGGCCACCGACGGCGCCACCGCGCTGGAGCCGCCCGGTGACGCGACGGCGACGCAGGTAGAGTTGCCGGAGGACGAGCGCGACGCCGTCGAGGAAGGGGTTCGCGAGGGCGCCAGCCTCGCGCGGGAGCAGGGCGTAAACGCCACCGAGGCGCAGGTCGAGGGTGCGATCGACGGCGCCGTTCTGGCGGCGAGCGACGCCGAGAACGCCTCGACCGAGGCGCTCCGGGCCGCCGCCAGGGGAGCCAGCTACGGCGCCCTGATCCAGAGCCAGTCCGCTAACGTGACCCAGATCCAGGCGGCCGTGAACGGGAGCACCGGGGGCGCCCTCTCGCAGGCACAGGACGCCAACGTGACCCAGCTCCAGTCCGCCGCCTACGGCGCGGCCCACGGGAGCGTCGCACAGCACCAGCGCGCCAACGTGACCCAGCTCCAGTCCGCCGCACACGGCGCCGCCGCCGGCGCGGCGAACGGGAGCGTGATGGCCCAGCATGCGATCGTCACGCAGGTCCAGGAGGCCGCCCAGGGGGCCGCCTACGGGGCGCTCACCCAGGCCGGGAACGTCACGGTCCGACAGCTACAGGCGGCCGCGTACGGGGCCGCCCAGGGCGGCGCCGAGGCGAAACACAAAGACGAAAACGAGGCCGACGACCGCCGGAAGCGACTCGACCCCAAGAAGGTCCAGGAGGCCGCGATGGGGGCGGCCACGGGCGCACTCGTCCAGCGCCAGCGCGCGAGCGTGACCCAGGTCCAGGCGGCCGCACGCGGCGCCTGCAAGGGGGCACTCGCACAGAGCCAGCGGGTGACGGTCTCGCAGATCCAGCAGGCGTCGGCGGGGGCCGCACAGGGGGCGATCTCCCAGTACCAGGAGGCGACGGTCCGACAGATCCAGGCCGCAGCGACCGGGGGCGCCCGGGGGAGCCTGACCCAGGTCCAGATCGTGAACATCGTGCAGATACAGTACGCGGCCGCCGGGGCCGCATCGGGCGCGGCGCGGACCGCCGCCCAGCAGCAGGTGACGAACGTCGAGCAGATCCAGGCCGCCGCCGCCGGCGCGGGGCAGGGGTCCGTCGTCCAGATCCAGCAGATCAACGTCGTCCAGATACAGATCGTCGCCGAGAGCGCCGCGGGCGGGGCCCTGAGTCAGCACCAGCAGGCCTCGGTCGTCCAGATCCAGTCGGCCGCACGGGGCGCCAGCGAAGGGGGAATCTCGCTGACCCAGGGCCAGTCGGTGTCGATCGAGCAGGTCCAGGTCGCCACGGAACGGGCGGCGACGGAGACGGCGGCGACCGCCGCCGAGATCGACGTCGACGTCGAGGTGACGATCTACAACTACGCCAGGGGCGCCGCGGAGAATCCGGACGAGGCCGACGATGACGACGACGGGGACGACCCGGCGCGCCTCAGGAGCCTGTTCGCATCGATCGATGACGACGCGCTGTTCCTGGCGAACCCGAACGACGTGAGCGTCACGGTCACGGTGACGAGCGACGACGAGGAGTTCCGGACCGTCACGCTGTCGCCAGGCGAATCGACCACCGAGTCCCTCGGTCCGGGAACCTACGCCCTCACGGCCGAGACGAACGACGACCGCGACGTCGAACTCGCCGGTCGGGACTCGCTGACGGTCACCGTCGGGACGGAGCTTCGTCCCCTGCTCGCGACCGTCGAGGACCAGCGGCTCAGGATCGAGAACCCGAACGACCTGCGGGTCGTCGTGTCGGCGACCGGCGGGGACGAGACCCGGCGGATCGAGGTGCCGCGGCGCTGGAGCGTCGAGCGGGCGCTCGCGCCCGGCGACTACGACCTCGACGCGGAGACGATCGACGGCAGGGACGTCGGGGTCGACCCCGACTCGGTCACCATCGAGGCGCCGCCGATCGACCTCGACGTCGACGTCGAAAACGGGAACGTCACCGTCGGGAACCCCGGCGAGGTCGGCGTCACGGTGACCGCGACGCCGGACGAGGGCGACGAGCGGAGCTTCGGGGTCGACGCCGAGTCGACAGAGACGGAGGCGTTCGAGCCCGGGAACTACACGCTAACCGCCGGGGCGGCCGACGAGCGGGAGGTCCGGCTGAACGGCGAGGCGTCCTTCGAGTTCAGCGTGAGCGAACGCGACACCGACGACGCCGACGAGAACGCGACCGACGACGCCGACGAGAACGTGACCGACGACGCCGACGAAAACGTGACCGACGACGCCGACGAAAACGTGACCGACGATGCCGACGAGAACGTGACCGACGACGCCGACGAGAACGTGACCGACGACGCTGACGACGCGGCCGCACCGGACCGCCTGATCGACTCCTGTACCGTCATCGACGAGGCGGGCCAGTACGAACTCGTGGACGACGTGGCGGCCGAGGCCGACGGGGCCTGTATCCGAATTTCCGCGAGCGACGTCCTGCTCGAAGGGAACGACAACGCCGTTTCCGGCGCGGGCCTCAACGGCAGCGTCGGGGTCCACGTGTACGGTCCCGGGGTCGAGGAGCTTCGGAACGTCACCGTCCGGAACCTCACCGCCGAGAGCTGGGAGGACGGCGTCTACCTGAGCAACTTCAGCGACCCCGTTCCGGTCGAGGCACGGCTGACCAACGTCACCGCGACCGACAACGTCCGCGGGGTCCGACTCGTCGCCGCGAACGACTCCGTCGCGGAGAACCTCGTCGCCAGCGACAACGGGGACGGGATCACCGCCTGGGAGAGCAGCAACCTGACGTTCACCAACGTCACCGCGAGCGACAACGACGAGGACGGCATCGCGCTCACCGACCTCGTCCGGAATAGCGAGTTCGTCGACGTCCGGGCCGCCGGAAACGGGGAGAGGGGACTCTACGGGAGCGACAGCGTGAGCGACAACGCGTTCACCGACCTGATCCTGCGTGACAACGGCCGCTTCGGGGTGCAGTTCAGCGACAACAGCGGGAACGTCGTCCAGGACGCGCTGATCGTGGACAACGGCGAGACCGGAGTCCGGTTCGACGCTGCGACCGATCAGTCCCTCCGAAACGTGACCGTCAGCGGCCACGCCGGTCTCGAAGTCGAGTCCGGGGGAGACGCAGCGCCGTCGTCGGTGAACGCCGACGACCTGGACCTCGATCCGGTCGCCACGCTCGCGTTCGACGCCGAGGCGCTCGATCTGGACGCCGTCGACAGCGAGGACCTCCCGCCGCTACCGGATCGGGTCACCGCCGTCGGCGGCGGCCCGAGCGTCGCGGGGGTCGACGACGAACTCGACGCCAGGATCGCCATCGACGACGCCCCGCCCGGGGCGGACGTGGAACTGTGGCGGTACAACGGGACCGACTGGCAGCCGGTGCCCGCGACCGCGACGACCGTCGGCGAGGATGCGGTCGACGCGACGCTGAGCGAGAACGGCACCTACGCGCCGGTTGTAGTCGAGGACCCGGACTTCGAGACGCTGACCGTCCGGGTGGAAAACCGGACGGCCACCTTCGACAACCCCAACGACGTCGCGGTGACCGTGACGGTGGAAAACGACACGGATCGGCGGACGGTCCAGGTCGGCCCGGAGTCGTCGAGTAACGAGACGCTCGCGCCGGGAATGTACACCGCCCGCGCCAACGCGACCGACGGGAACGCGACCGTGCCGGTCGAAGGCGGGGAATCCTACACGTTCACGATAGCGGCACCCACGCCGACCGCAACGCCCACTCCCGTGCCGACTGAAACGCCCACTACGACGCCGACTGGAACACCCACTACGACGCCGACCGCAACGCCCACCACGACTACGGTGACGGCAACACCGACGGCGACGCCGACGGAGACGCCCACGGCGACGCCGACCGATACGACAACGACAACGACCGCCGCGACACCAACCGCGACTGCCACGGATACGCAGACGCCGACTGAAACCGTGACGCAGACACCGACCGAAACCGCGACTCAGACGCCGACCGGAACGACCGACACGCCGAACGGGACGGCCGCCGCGCCGGCGCCGTCCGAATCCGGGACGCAACTGTCGGAGATACTGGGGGCGACTGGGTTGAGCCAGGTGTGGCGGTCGCTGGGACTGTAGCGCCTCGAAGCACGCGACGTCGAGAATGGACGACAGAGTGGAGCCGATCCGAACGAAAAGGAACCCGAACTGAAGCGAAAGCCGACTCAGGCCTCGGCTTCGACGGCTTCGCTCTCCTCGTCGCGGTAGTACTCCTCGATGATCTCCTCGTCGATGCGGTTGAGTTCCTCCTTCGGGAACGTCGAGAGCAGGTCCCAGCCGATGTCGAGGGTCTCGTCGATCGAGCGGTTGGTGCCGAAGCCCTGGTCGACGAACTCGGACTCGAAGGCGTCCGCGAAGTCCAGGTACTTGTTGTCACGCTCGGAGAGCGCCTCGCGACCGACGATGTTCACCAGGTCCCGCAGGTCTTCACCCTCCGCGTAGGCGGCGTACATCTGGTCGGAGACGTCGGCGTGGTCCTCGCGGGTCAGCCCCTCGCCGATCCCGTCGTCCATCAGCCGCGAGAGGCTCGGCAGCACGTTGACCGGCGGGCGGACGCCCTGGGAGTTGAGGTCCCGGTCGACGTAGATCTGCCCCTCGGTGATGTAGCCGGTGAGGTCCGGAATCGGGTGGGTGTCGTCGTCGCCCGGCATCGTCAGGATCGGGATCTGCGTGACCGACCCCTCGCGGCCCTGGATGCGGCCGGCGCGCTCGTACAGCTGGGCGAGGTCGGTGTACATGTACCCGGGGTAGCCACGGCGGCCCGGGACCTCCTCGCGTGCGGCGCCGATCTCGCGCAGCGCCTCGCAGTAGTTGGTCATGTCCGTCAGGATCACCAGCACGTGGTAATCCTTCTCGAAGGCGAGGTACTCGGCGGTGGTGAGCGCCATCCGCGGGGTGACCGTCCGCTCGACTGCGGGGTCGTCCGCGAGGTTCATGAAGACCACGGAGCGTTCGAGCGCACCGGTGCGCTCGAAGTCCTCCATGAACTCGTTTGCCTCCTCGGCGGTGATCCCCATGGCGCCGAAGATGACGGCGAACTCCGAGCCGTCGCCCTCCTCGTCCTCCTCGGGAACGGTCGCCTGGCGGGCGATCTGGAGCGCGAGGTCGTTGTGGGGCAGCCCCGATCCGGAGAAGATCGGAAGCTTCTGGCCGCGCACCAGCGTGTTCATGCCGTCGATGGCCGACACGCCGGTCTGGATGAACTCCTCGGGGTACTCCCGGGAGTAGGGGTTGATGGCGGCGCCGACGATGTCGTGTCGCTCGTCCGGGACGATCTCGGGCCCACCGTCGATCGGCTGGCCCGACCCGTCGAGCACGCGCCCGAGGAGGTCCTCGGTCACGGGCATCTTGAGGGTCTCGCCCAGGAAGCGAACGGAGGCGTTCTTGTCGATGCCGGTGGTTCCCTCGAACACCTGGATGGCGACGAGGCCGTCGCTGGATTCGAGGATCTGGCCGCGCTTGGTGTCGCCGTCCGGCGTCTCGATCTCGACGATCTCGTCGTAGCCGATCGGCTCGTCCACTTCGGCGAACACGAGCGGTCCGCTGATCTCGGTGATGGTCTGGTACTCTTTCATTAGTATTTCTCCCGGAGCTGCTCGCTAACGGTCTCTTTGAGGTCCGCGACGTAGGACTCGTAGTCCTCCTGGACGCCGATGCGGTTCAGGCGCGGGGCGGCGTCGATGGCGGTGATCTCCTCGACGGGAACGCCCGCGTCGAGCGCGTCGAACGCCTCGTCGTTGTACTGCTTGATCGCCGTCAGGATGAGGTAGGTCTTCTCGGGCGAGCAGTAGGTGTCCACGTCGTGGAACGCGTTCTGCTGGAGGTACGCCTCACGAAGGTACCGCGCGACTTCGAGGGTGAGCTGCTGGTCCTCCGGCAGGGCGTCCTTGCCGACGAGCTGAACGATCTCCTGGAGTTCGGACTCCTCGTCGAGGGTGTCGACGGCCCACTGGCGGATCTCGTCCCAGTCCTCGGAGACGTTCTCCTGGAACCACGGGTCGAGCTGGTCCCGATACAGCGAGTAGGACTCGTTCCAGTTGATCGACGGGAAGTGCCGGCGTTCGGCCAGGTCCGCGTCGAGCGCCCAGAAGCACTTGACGATGCGCAGGGTGTTCTGGGTGACCGGCTCCGAGAAGTCGCCACCCGGCGGCGAGACGGCGCCGATCACCGAGATCGACCCCTCGCTGCCGTTGACGTTCTCGAAGTAGCCGGCCCGCTCGTAGAACTGCGAGAGTCGCGCCGAGAGGTACGCGGGGTACCCCTCCTCGCCGGGCATCTCCTCCAGCCGGGAGGAGATCTCGCGCATGGCCTCGGCCCACCGGGAGGTCGAATCGGCCATCAGCGCGACGTCGTACCCCATGTCGCGGTAGAACTCCGCGATGGTGATCCCCGTGTACACGCAGGACTCGCGGGCGGCCACGGGCATGTTCGAAGTGTTCGCGATGAGGCTCGTCCGGGCCATCAGCGGGTTCCCCGTCTTCGGGTCGTCGAGTTCGGGGAAGTCCTCGATCACCTCGGTCATCTCGTTGCCGCGCTCGCCACAGCCGACGTAGACGACGATGTCGGCGTCGGCCCACTTGGCGAGCTGGTGCTGGGTGACCGTCTTCCCGGAGCCGAAGGGCCCGGGAATCGCCGCGGTACCGCCCTTGGCGATCGGGAACAGGCCGTCGAGGATGCGCTGGCCCGACACGAGCGGTTCGGTCGGGGTCTGCTTTTCGACGGTGGGGCGGGCCTGGCGGACGGGCCACTCCTGGTGCATCGTGATCTCGGCGCCGTTGTCGAGTTCGGCGACGGTCTCGGTCACGTCGAAGGAGCCGGCCTCGATGGCGACGACCTCGGCGGTCTCATCCTCGTCGAGGGCGTCCGGCGGCACCATGACCTTGTGGTCGATGCTGATGGTCTCCTCGACGACGCCCACGACGTCGCCGGCCGAGACCTCGTCGCCCTCCTCGACGGTCGGCTCGAACTCCCACTGCTCGTCGAGGTCGATGCCGGGCGCGTCGACCCCGCGGTCGAGGAACGCGCTGTTCATCTTCGACTCCAGCACGTCCAGCGGGCGCTGGACGCCGTCGTAGATGGAGTCCAGCAGTCCCGGACCGAGGTCGACCGTCAGCGGCTCGCCCGTGTTCTCGACGGGTTCGCCCGGGGCGACCCCGGAGGTCTCCTCGTACACCTGGATGGTCGTGATGTCGCCTTCGATCTCGATGACTTCGCCCATCAGGCCCTCGTCGCCCACGTAGACGACGTCGTTCATGCGGGCGTCGAGGTCGACTGCCTGCACGACCGGCCCACTTACGCTCTCGATGATGCCGTCCTCGCGGACGGTCTCCTGTGTCGTACTCATAGTTTACTCGTCCATCAGGTCAATGCCGATGGCGCGCTTGATCTGGTCGCGGAGGCCGCTGCTGCCACCGCTGCCGCCGAGGGTGACGAGCACCGGCTCGATGCTCCCCTCGACGTCCTCTCGGACCGTCCGCGAGAGGTACTCGAGGTCCTCGTCGTGCATCACGACGATGCCGACGTCGTCGTCCTCGAGCACGCCGGTGACGGCCTCGTCTAGCTCTGCCTCTTTCTCGTCGTCCTGTACGTTGGCGAACTTCCGGACGCCCGCCAGCCGGAACCCCGTCGTGAAGTCGGGGCTGCCGACGACTGCGATCTCCTGACTCATTGGATCACCAGCTCCCGTTCGATCTGGTCGGGGCCGAGCCCCGCCTCGCGACCGCGGGCGATTGCGCGGATGTTGTCGACCTCGCGCTCCTTGGCGAGGATGTACGAGACCACCGGCGCCACCGACAGCGGGTGGACCGTCCCGAGGCTGTCCGAGTATTCGAGCAGCGCCGCGTCGAGGGCGTGCTCGAAGTCGATGAGGCTGTCGGCCTCGGCCAAGTCGTCGAGAGCCTCGGACAGCTCGTCGCCGTAGGAGGACTCACGGATCCGCGCGACCAGTTCGTCGACGTTCCGGGCGAGCGTCCCGAGTTCGGCCGCCGAAAACAGCGTTCCGCCGTCGATGTAGTACTCGGCGGGGTCGATGTCGGCGCCCGACCGCGCCAGCCGGAGCGCGTTACGCGCGTTCCGGAAATCGATCTCGGCGGTGAGGAACTCCCGGTACTGCTCGGTCGCCTCGTCCCAGGCGACGTCGCCGAGCAGGTTTTCGTAGAACGCCCGGTCGACGGCGTTCTCCAGGGGGACCAGCACGCCGCTCTCCTCGTAGGCGTCCATCGCCCCGCGGAGGGGCTCGCCGTACAGCGTCCCCTCCAGCAGGTCGACGACCTCCTCGATCGAGCCCACGGTGAGCAGTTGATCGAGCAGGGCGTCGTCGAACTCGCCGGCCCGGATCAGGTCGGTCTCGACCTGATCGCCAGGGGTGTCCGAGTAGATCCCCCTGATGACCGTCTTGACGTTCCAGACGTCGAACTTGCGCAGGTAGCGGGCGATCAGGCTGTACAGCCGACCGTCAGCCCACCTGAGGATGTCGTTGAACTGCTTTGCGAGGTTGCGGTTCAGCGCGTACTCCACCAGATCGACCCCGGAGTGACGTGCCCCGAGCGCGTTGATCTCGGTGTCGTACACCGACTCCTCCATGAATCGGGCGATCTCGGAGGGGCCCATCCGGACGAGCTTCCGGTAGTCCTCGTCGTCGAACAGCGCCGCTCGGCGCGACCGGACGCGGGCGTTGACGTACTCCGGATTGGAGCTCCCGGCGGTGCTCATTGCTCGAACAGTCGGTTGCTGATGTCTTTGAGGTTGTCCTCCCAGACGTCTTCGAGCACCGAGTCGAACGTGTTGTTCACTCGAATTCGCGACGTCTCGCTCTCGAGGATGACGCCGCCGGTCACGTCGCGCTCGCCGGCGTACTCGAAGCCGTCGAACTCGCCGGCCAGATCCTCGAGGAGGTCGGCGTCCGAGGCGGCACCGAACACCGACACCTCGTCGTCGTCGAACTCCTCGGCGCCGGCTTCGAGCAGCGTGCGGGTCAGCTCCTCGCGGCGGTCGCCCGACAGCGAGGCGAGTTCGGACTCGACCCGCTCGCGGACGTCCTGAAGGACGTCGCGACGAGCCTCCAGGCGTTCCTGTTTGGCCTCGAGTTTCGCGGAAGAGAGCGCCTGCTCGCGCTCCTGTTCGATCTGGCGCTCGACCTCGCGTTCGCGCTCCGCGCGGATCTCCTCGGCGTCAGCCTCGGCGGCCTCGCGGATCTCGGCGGCCTGATCCTCGCCGTCTTCACGGATCTCCTCCGCACGCGCGCGGGCTTCCTCTCTGATGTCTTCGACGACTGTGTCCAGACTCATTGTGAAAGGGGGGAGGGGAAGTTATCCGACCAGGAACACGACGACGAGCGCGAGGATGACGAGTGTCTCCGGGAGAACTGTGAAGATCAGCCCGGTGACAAACAGGTCCTCGTCCTCGGCGACGGCGCCGACGGCGGCCGCACCGATACCACGCTCAGCGTAGCCGGCACCGAAGGCGGCGAGCCCGACCGCCAGAGCAGCGGCGGCGTTTGGCGGGATGGCAGGAGCAGAAGCGGCTTCAGTCTGAAGAACGGTGCTTGCGGCGTCAGCGAGTGCGAGTTCCATACTCATGATTTGGTTGGTAGGGTGTCCGTTTGCGCTTCTCGGAACGTTCGTATGTGCCTCTACGGGAGGTATAAAGCTTCCCAAACGCAGCGGAGAGGCCCCCAGACGCCGGTGCGGACAAACGGCTATCTCATGGATTCGCGCGTGGGTGCGACGGGGGGAGCGGGGGCGACGGGAGCGCGGGGAGTCACCATGGCCGACCGTCGCAGTCACCGTCGAGCGTCGCGGTTCGCGCCGACCGCCGACGCCCCCGCGCCGACGACGACGTCGACGAGCCGTGCCGGCGCGCTCGATCCCCGGGGGAGGTCAGTCCTCGGTCGTGTAGCGGCGCTCGTAGCCGAACGGCTCGTACTCGCGGCCGCCACCGTCGTAGAACTTCCCGAAGAACTCGACGTACTCGAGACGAACCGCCTGCAGGCCGGCGGACGTGACCCCGAGCGCGAGCACGAGTGCGTGGCCGAGCACCAGGACGAGGAGGCCGCCGAGCAGGCCGGCGATCCCCGAGTGCATCAGTCCCGGGAACATGATCGCCTCGGCGCCGTACTCGCTTGCCACATACTGGGGGCCGTAGTCGATCATGAAGTGGAAGCCGTCGTGCTCGTAGGCGCCGAAGAACAGCAGGTTGACCGTAAAGGCCATCCCCGCCTTCGCCAGGAGCACGGCAGCGATCCGGGTGTACGACAGCGTGTTGACCAGGACGTCGAGGAACTCGATGGCCTCGATGGGTTCGCCCGCGACCAGCAGGACGAACCCGAGCGCGAAGGCCGCCAGCCCCACGAGGCCGACCGTCGGCGGGAAGCCGCCGAAGCCCAGCGCGAAGGCCGCCTCCTCGCCGTGGTTGAACACCTCGAACAGGAATCCGGGCTTCGGACCCTGGGGGCGCGAGAACACCCAGACCCACACGCCGTTGAGCATCAGCAGCCACGAGCCGGACTCGAAGACGGCGTGTTTCACGTCGTGGAACTGGAGGTTCTCGACGAAGTCGAAGATGTAGCCCACGTTCAGGTGGATGATCCCGACGAGCACGCTCACGAGGAGCCAGGCCAGCGCCCACTCGCGGGCGTCGAGCCCCTTCTCGATCGGGGCGTGTTCCAGGCCGATCGTGCCGTGCCAGAACACCTCGGTGATGAGGTGCAGCCCGAATATCTCGCCGTACAGGAAGCCAAAGAGCATCGTGAACACGCCGGCGAAGATCGTGATGCCACCCATGCTCCGGAAGGTTGGGTTATCGAACGACGAGTAGAGGTAGTAGCCGATCAGGGTGTACAGGGCGCCGTACCCGACGTCCCCGATCATGAACCCGAAGAAGGCGGGGAAGGTGAGGAACAGGATCACCGTCGGGTCGAACTCGGCGTACGTCGGCCGGGAGACCGCCTTGGTGAGCACCTCGAACGGTTTCACGAGCCCGGGGTTGCTCTGGACGACCGGCGGCGAGTCGTCGCGCATCACGACGTTGCCGCCGTCGGCGCGGGCGGTGTCGTCGGCGTCGGCGCCGGTGCCGTCGGCGGCAGTCGGCGCCGCCGGTTCCTCGGCGTCGCCGGCGTCGTGGGAGACCTCCTCGTGGATCTCCTCGTTCGTGTGGGCGGTGTACTGTGCGCGTTCGATCTCCTCGACTTCGGCGTGGTCGCCGACCGCATCGTCGATGGCGGCTGCGAACGCCGGATACTCCTCCGTCGGGACCCAGCCCTCGGCGACGAAGGCGTTCTCCGTCGTCGCGAAGCTGAGCGGCACCTCCTGCTTCTGGACCTCGATCGACAGCTGCTCCTCGGCGGCCAGCAGGAAGCCGGCCGCGTCGAGTTTGACCTCTTCGAGTTCGTCCTCGACGGTGTTGAGCTTCGAGCGGAGCTGCTGGGCCCGGTGTTCGAGTTCCGCGACGTACTCCTCCGGCGACCCCTCGGCGTCGGGGATCTCCAGCGCGGTGAACGCCGTGCCGACGAGTGCGTCGGAGAGTGACTCGCCCTCGTCGACGCGGGCGAAGACGGCGACGACGCCGTCCCCGGCAAACACCTCGAAGGCCCCGACCGCATCCGAGTCGGCCAGGGAGGACTCGATCGCCTCGGGATCGCCCTCGCCGACCTCGACGTCAAGGCTGTCGTAGCCCGACAGCAGGTCGAGGTCGATGCCGAGCGTGGCGAACGGGTCCATCGCGTCGATCTGCTCCTCGACGTCACGGAGCTCCGACTGGAGCTCTTCGCGCCGGTCGTTGAGATCGTTGACCCGGTCGCGGACCTCGGAGAGTTCCTCCTCCAGAGCCTCGTCGGTGACGATCCGGGTGGGACCGGCGTCGTCGTCCTCGACGTCGAGGATGCTTTCGAGCGAACGAACGGTGACGAGCTTCTCGGAGGTGTCGTCGGCTTCCGCCGCAGGGTTACCCGGCGCGAACCCCTCCCAGGAGTCGTCGTACTCGGTGACGTGGAGCTGGCGTTGCTCGTGGACCATCTCGATGACCTGGTCCATCACGCGCTTGGACCCGGTCACCGAGACCTTGCTCATCTGCTCAGGTCTGAGCATGCACCGCCTCCTCGAACCGCTCGATGGCGAACTCGACGGCCTCCTCGGTCCGCTCCTCGGCCTCGGCCGCGAGTTCGGCTCTCGCTTCCTGTCCTTCCTCGATGATCTCCTGGCGCCGGGACTCGATCTCCTCCCGGGCCTCCTCGAGGCGCTGTTCAGCCCACTCGTGGGCCTCCTCCTCGGCCTGCTCGCGGATCTCCTCGGCCTCGCGACGCGCCTCGGAGATGCGCTCGTCGCGCTCGGCCTCGGCGTCCGCGATGATCTCTTCGGCGTCCGCCTCGGCCGTCTTGACCCGTTCGAGAACCTCTGGTCTCGGCATACTCGTATCACCGAGAAGTTGCGGAACGCGATATAAGGTGTTTGCGGAACGCTCTCGACGGGACGACCCGTCCGACGGCGACGGCGAGGCGGGAGCCGACGACGGCCCCGCATCCGTGGACTTTTCGCCGTCGACCGCCCAGAGAGGCCATGATCGTCCGAGAGGGAGGCGTCGCGGTCGAGGTCGACGAGGCCCGCGACGGCGCCAGCGAGGGCAGCGGCGACGGCGTCTTCTTCAACCCCACCCAGGAGCTCAACCGCGACGTCACCGTGGCGGTCCTCCGGGCCTACCGCGAACGCGAGCCGCGGGCGTCGACGTACCTCGACGCGATGACCGCCTCTGGGATCCGCGGCGTCCGCGCGGCAGCGGCCGACTACGACGTCACCTGCGCGGATCTCGATCCCGACGCCGTCGAGCAGGCCCGGGCGAACCTCACGCGCAACGACCTCGCTGGCACCGTCGTCCGGCGGGACGCCAACGCCCTGTTGCACGAGGGGGGGCCGTTCGACATCGTCGACATCGACCCGTTCGGGACCCCGATTCCCTTCGCGGACGCCGCGCTGTCGTCGGCGCGGAACCTCGTCTGTGTCACCGCCACCGACACCGCGCCGCTGTGTGGCGCCCACATGCAGTCGGGGATCCGGAAGTACGGCGCCGTCCCGCGGAACACCGAGTACCACCCCGAGATGGGGCTGCGGGTGTTGCTATCGGCGCTCGTCCGGACCGCCGCCCGTTACGACGTGGCCGCCACGCCGATCCTCTCGCACGTCTCCCGGCACTACGTCCGCACCTACCTCGAACTCGACCGTGGCGCGGGGGTCGCCAACGACCGGATCGACCGGCTCGGACACCTGGTCCACTGCGAGGACTGCCTCCACCGCGAGCACGAGCGGGGCCTGATCGCGGACGCCCCCGAGACCTGCCCGGCCTGCGGAAGCGACCGCGTGCTGGTCGCGGGGCCGATCCACCTCGGCCAGGTGACCGACAGCGAGTTCGCACGGTCGGTCCGGGACGCCGTCGACGACGGGATGGGCGAGGCCGACAAGGCGAGGGACCTGCTCGACGCCGTCGCGGCCGAACTCGACGCCCCGACTCATTACGACCAGCACCGCCTCTGCAAGGCGTGGTCGCGGCCGGCCCCGGGGATGGACGAGTTCCTCGAAACCCTGCGGGCGGCCGGGTACGAGGCGACCCGCGCCCACTACCACGGCACCGCCTTCAAGAGCACGGCGACGGTCGCCGAGATCCACGAGGCGACCGTGGATCTGTAGGTTCGACCCGCGCCGGCTGTTACACCAGGGGACAGGAGACCGGCTGAGACGCGGTTAGAACAGGGGAAGCCGGACACGGCAAGGCCACGGATTCATATCGGGGCCGACGTAACGACGGCCGTGGCCTCAGTACGCACGCTGTTCTCGACCGGCGCGGCCGTCGTGACCACCGTCAGGGACCGCGAGGTGACGTTTCTGGCGGCGAGCATCGCCTACTACACGCTGGTGTCGCTGATCCCGCTGTTGGTGCTTTCGGTCGTGGTCGCGAGCCTCGTCGGGGGGCCGGCGTTCACCGCGCGGATCGAGGCGGTCGTGGCGGAGTACCTGCTGCCGACGGGGGCGGGGGTCGTCAGCGAGGCGCTCGCGGACCGGACCTCCCAGGGCGGGCTCGGCGTCCTCAGTTTCGGGTTGACGACCTGGGGGGCGCTGAAGGTGTTCCGGGGGCTCGACACCGCCGTCTCGCGGATCTACGGGGTGCCGACCCGCGGGCTGGCGTCCCAGTTGACCGAGGGCGCCGTCGCGCTCGGGTCGCTCGCGCTCGGCTTCGCGGCCGTCGTCGCGCTCGGGGCGGCCGTCGCCCTCGTCGACCTGCCGCTGGTCGAGTTCCTCGCCCCGGTCGCCCTGCTGGGGACGCTGTCGCTCGCGTTCCTGCCGCTGTACTACCTGTTCCCCGACGTCGAGACGACGGTCCGCGAGGCGCTCCCGGGGGCCGCCTTCGCCGCAGTCGGGTGGACCGGCCTCGGAATCGGCTTCGGCGTCTACGTCGACGCGATCGGGAGTAACGCCTCGGGAGCACTCGGCGGGGTGCTGTTGCTCGTGACCTGGTTCTACGTCTCGGCGACGGTGGTACTGACCGGGGCCGTACTGAACGTCGTGCTCGCGGGCAGGGACGACGACGCGGGGACGCCCGCCCCCGACGCCGGGGGACCGTCCCCGGCCGGCAGCCAGTCGGGCGGATCGGGCGACGCCGACCCCGCGACCGCCCGGCCGGACCGGCAGCTACAACAGGGGCCGGACCGACGTGGCACACAAACCGAGATGAGCGGGGACACCGACGCCGACGACGAGGTCGAACCGCGCGGCGCACCCGACGTCGCGGCGCTCGACGAACGGGTCGCCGAGCTCCGGGCGGACCTCGACGCCTTCGAATCCGAGATCGAGGACCGAACCGTCGACCGACCCGCGGTCGAAGCGGAGCTCAAACGGTACGTCCGCGCGAGAATGCGCCGCGGCCACGCCCGTGGGTGGGGGCCGTACCTCGTGCTCCTGTACGGCGTCGTCCTGGCGCTTGGAGCCTTCTACTTCCTGGAGGGCGTCTGGGCCATCCTCGCGATGCTCGTCACTTTCCTCTCGACGCTCGGACTGTACGCGGTGTTCGTCGCGGTCGGCGTCGGCCTCAACCTCCTGGGGATCCCCGGCAAGACCGCCGACTTCGTCCGCGACCGACGGTAGCGTCACAACCGAACGGCGTCCTCCGGGTTCGACCGTCGGTCGGGGGACGACACCCGCCGGAATCGGGCGATCTTTTGGGGATCGGTTCACACGTCCCCGGCATGACGTCGCCGCACGGTTCGCCGTCCATCACCCTGGCGTCTTCCGTCTCCTCGGCCGCCACAGCGTCGCAAGCAGCCACAGCGTCGTCAGCAGCTACAGCGTCGTCGGCCGCCACGGGAGCGCCGTCGCCGTCGACTGTGCCGCCGCTCGCGACGCGGGGCGTCGGCGGGACGGTGGTGGCGGAGTCACTGCCGGAGGCTCTCGAAACTGCCTTCGCGGTGGTGACGCGGCTCGGTGATCCGTTCGTCCTGATGGGCGTCCTCGGCCTCCTGTACGTGGTCGCACCCGTGTCGGGGGCGGACCGCTCGCGGATCGCCTGCGTCGTCGCCGTCGGCCTGGGGGCGCTAACGCTGACGTTCACGCTGAAGAGCGCCGCGGCGCTCCCGCGGCCGCCCGGCGCTGTCGAGGAAGGGTTCGGCTTCCCGAGCGGTCACGCCCTCGGCTCGACCGCGGTGTACGGCGCGGCGGCCGCCCTCTTTCCGTGGGGCCGCCGTCGGTTCCGGATCGCGACCGCGGGCGTCGGCGTCGCTGCCGTCTCCCTGTCACGGGTGGCCCTCGGGGTGCACTTCCTCGTCGACATCGTCGCCGGCGCGGCCGTCGGCGGGGCGCTGCTCGCGGTGGCGCTTCGGATCGGCCCGGGCGTCGCGCCGGAGACGGTCGACCCGGCGGACGCCGACCGGATGTTCGACCTGGCGGCCATCCTCGCGCTCGGTGGCCTCACTGCGGGCGTCGCCGGCCTCGGCGCGGGAGTCACCGTCGACGACGCCTTCGGCCTCGGCGCGGCCGGTGGCGCCTGGGGAGCGTGGCGGTTCGGCGGTCGGCGGGTGGTCGACGCCGTCGTCGACCGGACGGGGACGGCCGTCGCGGCCGTCGGCCTCCTGGTGATCCTGGTCGGCCTCTCCGTGCTGACCGACGCGACGCCGTCGCCGCCGGCCGTGGCCGTCGGTGCGGGCGCGCTGGTCGCGGGGCTGCTCGCGTTGCCGTGGCTCGGGGCGGCCGCGAGCGGGCGGGGAGCACGCTGACAGACGGGAGAAACGAGAAGACCGAAAGGGCGAGAGGCGGGGTTCCACCGGGGACGCCGGTGGGGAGCCTTCGGCCGGGTTCAGAACGTCTCGAGGTACCGGTCGAGTTCCCACTGGGAGACGTCGACGCGGAACTCGTCGTACTCCTGGGTCTTGGCCGCCGTGAACTTGTCGTAGACGTGGTCGCCGAGCGCCTCCTGGACAACCTCGTCCGCCTCCAGGGCGTCGAGCGCCTCGCCGAGGTTGCTCGGCAGCGTCGTGATGCCGTACTCCTCGCGCTTGGCCTCGTCGAACTCGTAGATGTTCTCGCGGACCGGGTCGGGCGCGTCGGCGCCCTCCTCGATGCCGTTGAGGCCGGCGTGGATGAGCGCGGCGAAGGCGAGATACGGGTTACAGGACGGGTCTGGGAAGCGTGCCTCGATGCGGCTGGCGGCCGGGACGCGTGCGGCGGGCTTGCGGATCAGCGCCGAGCGGTTCCGGTCGGACCAGGCGACGTAGACGGGCGCCTCGTAGCCGGGCACCAGGCGCTTGTAGCTGTTCACCGTGGGGTTGGTGACGGCGGCGAGCGCCTCGGCGTGATCGAGGACGCCGGCCAGGAACGAGTGGGCGGTGTCGCTCAGGTTGAACTCGTCGTCCTCGTCGTGGAAGGCGTTCTCGCCGTCCTCGGTGAACAGCGAGAAGTGAGTGTGCATCCCGGAGCCGTTGATGCGCGGGATCGGCTTGGGCATGAACGTCGCGTGGAGGTCGTGCTGGGCGGCGATGGCGCGGACGACCATCCGGAAGGTCACGACGTTGTCGGCCGTCGAGAGCGCGTCGTCGTACTCGAAGTTGATCTCGTGTTGGCCCTTGGCGACCTCGTGGTGGCTGGCCTCGATCTCGAAGCCCATGCTCTCGAGGCCGTAAATGATGTCTCGACGGACGTCCGAGGCGAGGTCCTTGGGCGCGACGTCGAAGTAGCCGCCCTGGTCTGCCGTGTCCGTCGTCGCGCGACCGTCCTCGTCTTCCTCGAACAGGAAGAACTCGGGTTCGGGCGCGACGTTGACCTCGTAGCCCATCTCCTCGGCGCGTTCGAGCGCCTGCTTCAGCACGTAGCGCGGGTCACCCGTGAACGGCTCGCCCGTCGAGGTGTCGATGACGTCACACATCAGGCGCGCCGACGATCCCGACTCGTCCGACCGCCACGGGAGGACGGCGAACGTCTCGGGGTCGGGCTTGAGCCGCATGTCCGACTCCTGGATCCGGACGAACCCCTCGATGGAGGAGCCGTCGAAGTAGATCCCCTCGGTGAACGCCTTCTCGGCCTGCGTGGCCGGGACGGCGACGTTCTTGACCGTCCCCAGGATGTCCGTGAACTGGAGACGAAGGAAGTCGACGTCCTTCTCGTCGATCTCGTCGATGACGTCCTGTGCTGCCTCGCTCAACCCGCCGTCTGTTGTCGCGTTTCCGTCCGTCATGTTATGGACATTAGTTGCGAATACTCCCAGTATAAAGGCCTTGTCGATAAGTGCAGAATGATCCGGTCTAATAGCAGAACTGGATATTCGTAAAATTCTAATGCCCCGGGAGAGTGGTACGGTGTAATGACGTACGAAAACCTCGACGCGAAGCTGATCAACGCGCTGCTCGGAGACGGTCGTGCCTCGCTCAGAAGCCTGGCCGAGGAACTGGACGTGTCGGTCACGACGGTGTCGAACCACCTCCGTGACCTGGAGGACGACGGCGTCATCCAGGGGTACACGCCCGTCGTCAACTACGACGCGCTCGGCTACGACGTCACCGCGATCATCCAGCTCAAGGTCGAGGGGAGCGCCCTGCCCGACATCACCGACAACCTGGAACAACAGAAGCAGATGATCTCCGTCTACGAGGTCACCGGCGACTACGACGTCATCGCCATTGGCAAGTTCACCGACACCGACGGGATGAACCGCCAGATCAAGGAGCTGCTGACCGACGCCGACATCCGCGAGTCGAACACGAGCGTCGTCCTCAACGCGGTCACGGAAAACGAGCAGTTCGACCTCGACGTCACCGAGGACTGACCGACGCCAGCCGACGAACCCGCGGTTCAGAACGGGCCAACCGGCGGCGCCGAACGAACCGACCCGTTCCCCGAACCCCGTTCGACGCCGAGGAAAAGCGGCTGCCGATTCGATTCAGGCGATGTTCTCCGCGACGTCATCGAGATCGGTGTGACAGAATGGACACCGATACCGGGTGTCGAATCCCCCGGACTGGGCGACCGTCTTGGCCTCCAGTTCGTGCATCGCGATCTGTCGATTACACGCCGAGCAGCACACCTTGGGCATGTGCTACGGTACTCAGACACACGGTATAAACGACACGAATCGTGAGCAGTGCCCCGAGCGGGTGAGTCCAGCGGACGGATGCGGGGGCCCCCGCTACGCGCCGCGTGACCAGCCCCGAGCGAGGGAGGAACTGCCATCACGTGCCCCCCTGGATGGGAAAAGTAAATAGTAGAGTGGGTCAAGGTACCGCACATGATATCCCGAGTGAATAGGGTCCTCAAAGACCCGGGGCGAGCGTTGACGTACGTGGACCGGCGGTTCGGTCGCGACGTACTGGACGGCTCAACGCACCTGTCGTCGTCCGTCGCAGGGTCGCTGGCAATTCGTCGGGCCCAGCTCCTAAGCGACAGTTCCCCTCGATATTCAAGTCACCCCGCCGCCGAAAAGCTGAAACGGACAGGCATTGCCGAAGTCGGGCAACTATACGACGACGAACTGGTCGAACGCATCGCAACGCAGTTCGACGAGATCATCGAAGACGAACACACGTTCACCAGCGGGACCGGCGAGAAGGATTACCGGTTCGGAATCTACACCAGCGACGTCAACGTGTTCGAGTTGGTCCCCGAAGTGAAGGAACTACTGAACGAGTCCCTCGAGGAGATTCTGTACGCCTACTACGGGACCTGGTTCAAGCCGGTCTCAATCCGGATGTGGCGGAACAAACACGTCCCCCCCGAGGTCGTCGAGGAACACGAAGCGTTCTCGAACTACTGGCACGTTGATCCTCACACGACCGACCACGTGAAGATGTTCATGTACCTCTCGGACGTGACCGAGGACCACGGTCCGTTCCACGCGGTGACCAGCCAGGAATCCCAGCAGATCACCCGGAACTACGAGCGAAGTACCGACGGCGTTCCCAACGGTCGCGTACAGCGGGAAGCCGACGACATCTTCAAATTCACTGGGCCCGCCGGTTCAGTCGCGTTCTGCAACACGAACACCAACCTCCACCGGGCAGGTGTCCCCGCCGAAGGTAACGTCCGGGACGTCGTCCAGTTCATGTTCGCGCCGATGTCGGAACCCCTACCGGACGACTGGCACGAGGATCCGTGGGGTACCTTCGAGGACGTCGAAAACACGAAAGGCCTCGTCAAGCGACTCTCGGCCTACTAGCGACTGAATCCAGCGGCGCCTTTCGGGTGGCGCTACAGTACACCGCCGCCGATCGAGTCGCGTCGAGACGACGTCGGGTGCTGTCCCCGAGCAGGGGAAATATCTTCTCGGCCGTTCTGGTCCATCGAAAACAGTGGGACCGCCCGGCTATGACCTCGCGTTTTCTCCGTGCGGTTCTGCTCCGTACACTGGGGGATTAGCGGCTCAGTCATGGCTACTCGATTTCGAGTTTATGTAGGTGGGGACGCCGCCGGATTTCCATCCGGTCGCGCCGGCCCGCTTTGTCGTAGTACTCCTCGATCACGTCCTCGGACGCGTTCGCGCGCTCGCGGAGAACCTCCTTAGGGACGCCGCGGTCTCGGTGCCACGTCATCGACCCCGTGCGTACGTGGTGAGGCGAGCGAGACGAGGGACACTGACTCGCTTTGTTGTGGGTGATGAACTCGCAGGTCTCCCGGTTGTAGCCGTGGGGACAGGGTTCGTGAAGACAGGGCTGGGTTGCCTGGTACGACCAGGTGCGAAAGGTCCCCGGCTGGGGACGGCCCTGCATCGACGTGAACAGGGGCGATCGCCCGTACGAGTCGTGACGATCGTGCCGATGCTCTTCCAGGTAGGCGTTCAACGCATCGCAGACCGGGTCGAGCAGCGAGACCATTCGCTCGCCCTCGTTCTTGTTCTTGAGCCCGGTGTCCGTCTCCGGTCGGTGAATGAACTCGATGCAGCTCTCACTCCGGTCGTAGTCGCGGAGATCGAGCGCGCGGATCGCACCGACGCGGGCCGCGGTGTGCCAGGCGAGTTCGAGGAAGGCATGGAACCGGGTCCCGTACCAGTCGTCGCTCTGCCGGTAGAACTTGATCAGGGTGATCGCGTCGTCCGGCTCCAGCATCTTCTCGCGCGAGCGCTGGTCCTTCGGGACCGTCGGGACATGGACCTTCTCGGAGAGGCCGCCGTCGACGGCCTCGATCCGTTCGAGGTACGAGACGAACCCCTCCAGGGTCTCCATTTCGTTGTGGATCGTCGAGGCGGCCAGGTCCTCGCCGGACCGGTGAGCCTCGTACTGTTCGAACAGCCAGCCGGAGAGATCGCCCACTTGGTGGACGTTCTGGTCCTCGCACCACTCCCACCAGAGTTTGAGCCGGTAGTAGTACGACTGAATCGTGTCCTCGGTGAGCTCCTGGCGGCGACGATCGAGGTAGCGATGGGCAGCCTCGCGGGGGGTGAGTTCGCTGGGGTCCTGGCTCACGCCGATCCCTCCTCAAGAGCAGGGGTTGCGTTCGCTGCTGCTCGCCAGGCGAGTCCAGCCGTGACCAACACCAAGCACCCCGAGAGGATCGGGAGATAGGTCGGAACCGGTTGGTACGTCAGGCTTCGCACCGTGTGCCCGTTCTCGATATAGGTGTCCATCGGAACGTCGAGGGCGGCGTTCGGAACCATCCAGACGCCGGCCCAAAGGCCAGTCGTAAACGCCAGACCAGCAACGAGGATCATCAGCGCCTTCTCGCGGGCGGTGAGCCGGCGGGTAACGAACTCGATCACGCCGTTCCCTCCTGGTCGAGATCGCGGTCGTAGGGACCGAAGTCAGTGAGCAGCTGCACCTCGGTGCGGGAGAGTTCCTTGCCGGTCTTTCGGTCGACGAGTTCGTAGAACACTCCGTCGACCTCCGAGTGGGAGGCGCATTTCTTACACCAGAAATGGTGATTCGTCGGTTCCCAGCTCCGGTGTTCGCGGGGACAGACGAACCGCCATCGGTGACGGCGATCGTCCAGGCGGACAGGTTGTCTTTCCGTCATCACGTAAGGACGACTATCTGGTAGGTAAAGGGCAGAATCCTCACGCGGGGAGTGTAACTGAAAGTGAACGTCTCCGGGGGCCGTCGGCGTGATCTGGCCGGATCGACGGGCGAAAGTAGACGGTCTTTCTGAAGGTGATGCGTCCGGTCGTTCGGGGGATTCAAACCCCCGCGATGCGTCGGGTTTCATGCTTCCGTGCTTGGTTCACGGGAGCCACAGCGGACCAGTGCCCAAACACTGGGTCCGCCTTTTCAGTCAGACCTGAGGACAGTCAGGCCCGCGTGTAGCTTCCGTTGAACTACCGTATGCTTAGACCTACTAATAGTTTGCTCAAACCTACTGAAAATAATATCTAGACTAATTATTATAGGCCCATCGTGTGATATACCCCAATTTGGCCTCATCAAGTACCAATGAGGCTGGATGCTGATTGGATGGTGCGGGCAGACGATCGGATCTTAGAATTTCTATCCGACGAAGGTCCACATTCACCGACGAAAATATCAGAAGATGAAAGAGTCCGTTTCGGGTCTGAGTATATTGGAAGAAGACTTAGAGAAAACCTCGAACCTCACGGATTAGTTAAAAACTTGGGGAATGGGGTATACAACATTACAGATAACGGAGAAAAGTATCTTTCAGGGGAAATAGATATGTCAGAGGTATCTGAAAACAAGGATACAGAATGAGGAGAAGGAAAATCTTGAAAGGAACGAGAATCGGCATAGCTGCCAGCATTGCAGGCTGTGTTGGTGGTTTTGGTGGAAACGACATTCAGGATTCGGACGGAGACGGAGTGATCGACAGCGAGGACTACGCTCCGAATGATCCAGAGGTTCAAGAAAAATCAGACATCCGTACTGCGACCCCAACGCCTACACCTTCGCCGACACCCACACCCGATCCATCAGCCGATTTCACTTTCTTAGACAGATCGCCGTTAGATGGGTACATCGTCATGGTAGATGTAGAAATGAAGGGGTCGCCCCGAATGAGAATAGTGTATAAAAACGAAGTAATCGGAGAGTTCGTCGGTGGTGACAGCTACTCAGAAACGATCATGGGAGGAACTTCTGACGCTCCCGCTGCCGAGGAGATGGCTCGGATTGCAGCTGTGGCGAAGATCGACGGTGAGTGGAAGACAGTCGAAGAAACTCACGTGATCGGATAACAAAACGGCCCTCAGACGCGCCCAGCGGACCGCACGAGACGGCCACTCGGGCGCGTCTTCGGCCTCACGTTCGATACCGATCACCGGAGGGGAGGTGTCGGTCGGTGGGTGGGTTGACAGAACCAGATTTTCGGCTTAGTCACTTAATCAAGAACGAGAGGGGACCATCCGACTCCGCGCCAGGGACGAGGACCTGCTTCAACCAGGTGCCCAGCCTAACCAGAATCAATTCTAGGAATCTAGGAAGTGTTTTCAGATTCTAGGAATGAGCGAACGCAGCCTATTCACCAGGCCCACTTACCTAATTGTTAAGGCCTAACGTACACCCGTGAATAACCATATACTACAGGGCACGGATAAGATGTTCGAGGCATTAGCGAACGCCCAGCGTCGCCAGTTGCTCGTTGCCCTGCTTGACCAAGACCCTCAACAAGAGGGGCTGAGGCTTCCAGAAGACATCCACGAGGGAGAGAAGGCTTTAGATGTTCTCCAAACGGAACTTCACCACTTGCATCTCCCTCAATTGGAAGAGGCAGGATTTATCGAATGGGAACGAGACAGTCACAAAGCGACGAAGGGACCGAGGTTCGACGAAATCCAACCCCTTCTCCGGTTCATTCAAGACCGTGCCGATGAACTTCCCCGTAGCTGGGCGTAGCTCCGGCCTCTACCCACCTATTCAGCAGGCCCACGCTGTCGAAGTTCGTTGAGGAGATCGGGCCAGTCGAGATCGAGGGAGAACAGCTCGGCTTCGAGGTTCCAGGCCCACGGCGCCGCGTCGTCGGGTGAGTAGGACGCCGCCGTCGCTTCGAGGTTGTCCAGGGAACCGGCAAACAGCGGGTTCGTCGGTCGATCAGACTCCGCGGGCCAGCTGCCGAAGAACTCCACGACGGTCTGTTCCGCCTTCCAGAGCGCCAGGGTGGTAAGCCGCTTCGCCTCCGGATGCAGGTCCTTCCCGGTGTGGCCGACGATCGCGGCGACCTCGATGCCGATCTTTGCGAACCGCTTCGCCGCCGGGGTCCACTGCGCGGCTACCTCGTAGGAGTTCGTCCGCGCGTCGAAGTGGGTGGAGCCCTCGTCGACGACGACGAACTTCGGCGTCTCTCGGTGTTCCAGGGCCGTCACCATCAGGTCGTGCATCGACGTCGCCGTGTAGTCGGCGAGGTCCCACGTCCGGATGTTGCTGATGACGATGCCCTTCGGATTGTGGACCTTCCAGAGTTCGGCCAGGAGCGACACCGTGTTTGTTTTCCCGGTGTTCGGGTTCCCGCAGGCCGAGACGAACGCCGTCGCGCCTTTGTTCTCCAGCTGCCGGGAGATCCGCGCCGGCAACGTGATCGACGAGGCGTCGAGGTCCTGTTCAGTCACGCCGACGAAGTGCGACAGCGCCGACCCGTTTCCGGTGTGCAGCGCCTTCGTTGCCTCGTCGGTGTAGAACGTCGACGCCATCACGCGCCCGAGTTTCGAATCACCGAGGAGATCGTCGCCGGTCTCCAGGAAGGAGAGCGTCGCCCGATCGTCCGGGTCGGAGATCGCCCCGGCGTGCGGGAGCAGCGCGTCGTCGCCGTCCATCCGGCCGCGGGCCTGCTCGCGGAGCTTCGCCGCCGTCAGCAGGTGTTCGTCCACGTCAGTCATCGGCGGCCTCCGGCTCGGGGCCGAAAATTTCGCCCAGCGAGGCGTCGAAGTCGACCGACGGCTGACCGTCGTCGCGATCGCCGTCGAGGTCGCCGTTCGCCAGCTGGTCCTCGATGCCGAACTCCTCCAGGGCCGTGTCTATCTCGGCATGGAGGGCGTCACCCTCGTCGGGGAGGGTACCGCGTTCGAACGTCTTGACGACGTGCCGGACGGTCGCCCGGGTGGCCGACCGGATGATGCTGAATCCGTTCGTCTCGAGTTCGAAGCCGCGCTTGGCGTCTTCCTCCAGCTGGTTCCGGCAGCGCCGGAGCATCGTCAGCGATTGCATCAGCTCACGATCCGAGATCGTGCCGGGCCAGGTGCCTTCGAGCGTTTGGTTCTCGGTGTCGACGGCCTTGCCGAACGCGAGGTTCGGCGTGGCCCAGGTGAGCTCGCCGTCGACGACCTCCCACTCTTGCCAGCGCGGGGTCGGGCAGCGGTAGATCCCGGCGCCGTCGAGATCAAGGAGATCGAAGTCGACGATCCAGATCATCGACGGCCCGCCTAGGAGTTCGTTCGCCTTCTTGCCGGTCCAGAGGCCGACCGTCGGTCCGAGGATGGCGGCGGTGATGCCGCCGACCTGGAGCCAGCGCGGGATCTGAAGGTCGAGAATCCAGACCACGAGCAGGGCGGCGCCGCCGACGGCCGCGAGCATCGCCTTTCCGTGTTGGACCGTCCAGACGAGCAGGGCGACCCATCGAGAGGCGGCGGGATCGGCGCCGATCGCCGCCGGGTTCGGCGTTTCGTCTACGCGGTCGGCACCGCTTTCCTCCTGGTCGTCGCTCGCTTCGGACTGTGACGACTCAGGTTCAGTTGATCGGTCGGGGTCGCTCATGCGACACGCTCCATGCCGTCGTGGACGGCGTAGCGGTTCTTGACGACCTGATACAGCGCACCGAGGGCCACCGCGAGAGCGGCCGCCAGTGCGGAGTTACGCACGTCGGCGCCGTCGAACGGCCCGGAGACGAGGGCGCCGCCGGTCTTGTGTCGGATAAAGGCGGCTTCGCCACGCTGTATCGAGCCGGGCGTCGAGAGGATCAGCGTGGCCTCACTTCCGGAACCGGTGACGGGAACGGTGATTTCGTTCGTGCCACTACTGAGACGGTGCCGGGTGAATGAGATCGTCCCGCTGCCGGACGATCGGGTTTCCGGTGATTCCGAGATCGTGAGCAGCGTCGGCGCTTTCGACTCGATCGTCAGCCGGAACGTGCCGTCGGCGTACGACCAGCTCGTGACGCGAGCGAGCGGGCCGATCACCACCTCGGTCGTCGCGTTCGTCGGCGGCGGCGTCGCCGTCGACGGAGTCGCCGTCGAGGTGGTGGCGGCCGTGGAATTGTTTGCCTGTGCAGCAGCCGGCGCCGCTGCTCCGGCGATCGAGACGATCAGGACCAGCAGCGTAAGGAGGCGGGTTAGTTTCATGGCCTCAGGGACCGCCGGGGAATCGAACCCCGGTCGCAGCACCAACCGGTCAGGTGTCGGAGAATCGAGGTGTCACCAGAAAGTGAACTGGTCAATCACCTCCTGCTCAATCCACGACCAGATGGGGGTGACCACCGTGTCGAGGATCATGCCGAACGCGTCGATCCCGGCGAGTTGCACCAGGAGCAGCACGAGCAGCCCCAGGTACACTTCCCGCGGGACGAGCCGAAGCAAAAGCCATGCCGGCATTGGTTAGTCCCTCTTACTCATTGCGAGGGCGCCAACGACGAGGGCGGCAGCGATGAGAATCAGGGATGTCCGTCCCGATCCTTCGCCGCCGGTGGCGATGGACATTTGGCGTTCCCAGTAGTTCCGGGTCTCACGGGTCTGGTTCAGATCATCTTCGAGTTGTGATGGGTCAGTTTGGTTGTATTCGCGTTGCTCCATGACCGTCTCGTTGATCGACTCGCCGGTAACGACGTTCGTGGCTTCAGAGACGGTGAACGGCTCTTTGACGTGGAACCAACCGGACGAGTTCAACATCTCGCCGGTCGAACGGTTCGACATCGACGAGACGGTCATGTAGACCTCTCCCGTCAGGTTCGCCGGGTCGTAGGTCTCACCGGTGACGAAGGACTGGTTATCGTCGCCGGTGTAGAACAACGTTCCCGACACCTGGACCTTTTCGGTGGTCGTGGTGACGTTGCCGTCCTCGATCGACTGGGTTTCCCTGGTCGTGTTGACAGTATGACTTGCGTTCGTGTCACCAGCAGCGCCGAGGCCGGCCATCGCGGCGTTCGCGAGGCCGTAATGGCCGGTCGAGTTGTAGTCGGTCGCCGCCTGGGTGGCGATCGCCTGGCCGGAGGCGTTCGCCAGGTCAGAGGCGTTGATGTCACCCTGCTGGTAGTCCTGGTACACACCATCGACGTACGTGTCAATGTTGTTGTGAACCTGGTTCCGTTGAGCGCCAACGTCTTCGAGGGAGTTCTGATAGGGACCCATTATATAGACGGTCGATACATCGGAGGAATTCGGATCCCCGACACGGATTTGGCCGCCCATGTTCGAGAGGGTCCCATTACCGGACGAGGTGTCGTTGACCGACAACGCCGGCACCGTGGTCTGGGCAGGGGTGAGCATCCCGAGCCCTTCGACAGACAGGGAGGTGAGTCGCACGACCTCACCGTTCGCGAGTTCGTACTCAATCCAGGTCTCGCCGTTGAAGGAACTGATGTACGAACCGTCTTTGTTCTGGTATTTCAACCAGGTTTCATCGATGTGATTCCGGTACGTGAGCACCTTGCCTTCCCATTCGTGCAGCACGGCCTTCTGCTGGGAAGCGTAGTAGTCGTCGACGGCCTCTTTTGCAGCAGCCTTTGCCTGTGAAGCGTTCTTGCCATCATTCAATGAGTTAACGATGACAATCTGGGCTTTTGACCACGCCGCCGACGTGGTATCCTGCTGCATATTGTTGAATGTCTCGCGGTAGTGCAGCGAACTGTAGTTCTGGGCGTGGGTGGTTTCGTACACGGCCAACTGGGTAGCGTTCGCCGCATCAGCGCCGAAGTCACATTTCTCGTCTATCGCTGAATAGGAGCGGGCCGTATCGTAGCCGAGTCCAGTCAGCGAGTAGATACCGGTCTGGACGTAGGCGCTCGTGCAGTTTGTAACATCCCCGATCGAGGCCGCCTGGGCAGAGTCGACAGCCGAGGCAGGCCCCAGAGCGCCGGAGAAGGCGACGGACGTAACCAAGAGAGCCGTGACTCCCAGGGTTCCAGCCTTGCGGACGTGGTGCCGGGACGGTCGAGCGAACGAGATCGCGCCGACCATAGAGGCACCGACCAGGAGCGCGGTCGCGCCGATCAGGCCGAGGGCAACCGCCCAGGCTATCGCCGCTTGTGTTCCAAGCCAGGCGGCAGCACCAAGGCTGCCGACTCCGGCGTACGTCACGATAAAGGAAGCACGCATGGTCCTACTGGACCGCGACAGCCCAGGCGACGATGGTGACGAGGAACGACAGCTGCATCCCGAGGGGATCACCCAGCGACGTGATGAAGTCGTTAACCTCAGTCACGTACTGCTGGCCGACGATCACCACGGGGGCAGCCGCGATTAGGCCCATCTCCCAGGTTTCGTAGTTCTCGAACTGTTTCGTCTCGCTGGACATGAACGCGACCGTGTAGGCCGCCATGGAAGCCATGACGGAGTGTTCGCCGGTCAGGGTGTAGCCACCCGTGCCGCCGATCCAGGTGAGAGTCACGTCCGAGATCCCGCCGAACTGGTACAGGGATGCCAGGGCGAATATCACCGACAGCATCGCCGGGAGCGTCCGGATATTCATGTAGTCCTGTGCGAGGTTCGACGTTCGCTGTTTGTACGAGGACGCCATCAGTCCATCACCGCGACCTGGAAGTTGTACGCCTCGCGCTCCTCGCCGTCGTCGGTCTCGTAGGTGTAGGAGTCGGTGTCCTTCTTGATCCCGATGGTGTCGCCGGGCGTGACGCCGGCCTTCTCCAGTCGCCGGTCGATCGTGGCGTTCGACCACATCTTGCACAGCGACCCGTCGGGCCGGGTCAGGTGTAGGACGGTGTTGTCGAACTGGCCGACGTTTCGCTCGATGTGGCGTACCTCCGCCACAATGTCCTCACCGGGGTCGAGCTTGATGGTCTGTACGTCTTCGTCGTCGTTGTCGTTCGACGGCTCAACTCGCGTCAGGTCGTCGAACGACGGGCCTTCTTTCGTTGCCATATCGCACTAGAACGTTACTCATACATTTGCTAGAAGCTACAGTTTGCCTCGCTGAAAGTAAAGACCGGCCGACGATAGACACCTCAGTCGTCAGGATGCTTCATGCACTCCCGTTCGTTGTCGTAGTGGTCGTGTACGATTAGGTGTCGATCAGCCCGTTTAGGGTCCTGGATTCCGTGTTTGTAGGCGAGATCGTGAGCGATCATACTCTGGTTGCTGCTACAGACGTTGCAGATCGAGCAGCGGAACATCTCACCTTCCTCGCGGTCGTACTGTAGTCGCGTCTCCTGGAGAAGCTGCTGTTTCGGCATTTTGAGCTCCACCATGTCGACACCGCCGTCACCCGGTTGGTGTTCCTCGCCGTCCCGATCAACGATCGCTTCCAGGTGCCATTCCTCCTCGATCGAAGGCGGTCGTTTGAACGACTCGCCTTCGGGGACGACCTCGCCCGCGATCGTGTCCGCGACCAGCTGGGCGTACTCGGGGTCGATCGACAGCTCACCGAGCAGCTGGGGAACCGATGGAACTGACGTAGATTCGTCAAGGCGATCAAGGACCTTCGAGCGAATCTTGGCCCGAGTCGTGGACTCACCGATACGCGCGCCGGCGTCGGCATCCTTCCAGAGTTCGGACATCGACAGTTCGTCGGACGGATCCTCAGGCTCACCGATCGCCTCGGTGAGTTCGGCGTCGTCGATCGGTTCGTCCAGCTGGTCCTGGTCGATCAGCCACCCGGAGCCACAGGAGCGGCAAACGACGTCGAGGCCGCGGCCGTCGTCCCATTCGATGACCTCACCGTGGCTGTGGGTCTGGTTCGACTCAGCAGACTCGGCGCGCTGTTCGCAGGCGTCGGCCTTGATCGCGGAGTTCAACACCTTGGAACGGGAGGTTCGCCGTCGGGCCGCCGACCAGTAGATCGCGCCCCAGGCGATGTACTCGATCGGTTTGTCCAGCAGTTCCTCGGTGTAACCACCCATGTAGGCCGCCATGTACGACCCCATATTTTCGACGGATGCGTTCAGGGAGATGCAGCCGTTTGATTCCTCCTCGTAGTCGTCGATCGCATCGTAGTTGTGCGCCGACCAACCGGCGGGTTCGCACTCCTGGAGGTGTTTGTCGATCACCCGTTCAAACTCAGTACCGACGGCGTGGAGGTCGTCGACGAGATCGGGACGGAGAGCCGACCGATCGAAGTAGACGCCGACGTGAAGGTGAGTATAGCAAGCGTTCGCTCCACCACGATCGCCGTTCTCTTTCGGCATTCCATGGGGTTCAGCCTGGAGCCAGTAGCCCCACTCCTCGGGGTCAAGGTCCAGGTGGTACTCCATCACGTTCCGAAGGGTGTCGCGGGTTCCGTTGTACGAAAAACTGTCGTGAACGGCGTCGAGGTGATCGACCGGCCCAAGTCGGTCGCCGTCCGGTGTCGACGAGGCAGTCAGTGAAAGCATGGCGGTGGTCGGAGCGTCCCACGCCGCGACGGCTTCGCCGCCGCTGGGGCGTTCGCCGCCGCCGATTTGACGGTCGAGCGCCATCGCGCGTGCGTACTGTTTACGCGCATACTCCTCGCCCCAGGCGTCGGCCAGCGGTATCTCGAACTCCTCGGTGCCGGCGTCGTTGGCGAACCGGGCCAGGAGGCCCTTGTACTCGGTATGAGCGGTGAGAAACGCAGACACGGCGTCGCTCCAGGTGACGGACTCGCGGAACGCTACCGAGGAGACAGTAAAGGCCGACTCGCTCGGTGTCTCGGGTTCGACCGTCTCCTCGGTCCATTCTGCTTCGGTGACGATGCGCCGGAGCTTCCGGCCGTGGGTCTCCGACAGCGGGGTCTCGGCCAGGTTGGGGTATCTGTCCTCGAACTCCAGGACGCGCTCGTGGACGCGCCCGGCGTAGTTCTCGGAATCCGCCTCAGACGCCGTTACAGAGTTAGTCTCCTTGGAAGGCCAAGGACCGCCCCCGCCGGACGAGGCGTCGTCCGCAGCCGGTTGGTTGGCCTCACCGCTCACGGGAACCTCCGTCAGCGCGAAGCGGTTCGTCCTGGAGGTGGTGACGACCGTGGTCGTCGGGGTCAACGGCGACGAGATTCCCCGGTGTGTTCAGCCACGGAATTGGGCGGTCGTGGTGGACGTGCCAGCCAGTCGGCAGGGCGTCGACGCCGTGTTCAGCGACGTACAGCAGCCGGTGGATGTAGACCGTCGCGTCGTCGCCGTTGGCGCGACAGCGGACGTACTCGTACCCCTCGCCCGTCAGCTGTAGGGAGAGGGGAGCGCCGTCATCAGTCACGGCCGCCGTCAGTCCGCGCGTAATCGCTCAGACGCCGCTGTGGCTCACCGCCGCTCGTTTGCCGGCCCGAGGGGCCGGCTTGCGGCCCGGCTTCCGGGTCGGGGGCAAGCCCCCGCTTCCGGCGGCTCCGGCAGGGCGGCGCGCGTTGGCGCCGCGCGCCG
>Ga0207719_100248_pt1 | contig 40616 bp, 42 predicted proteins | sample A23P1SouthBayCA_2_FD_187279 | JGI IMG/M metagenome (GOLD analysis project Ga0207719, IMG submission 187279) | Aerobic enrichment media microbial communities from Eden Landing Ponds, California, USA - A23 P3 (3) (SPAdes) | ecosystem: Environmental > Aquatic > Marine > Unclassified | place... | reverse complement strand
CCCGTTCGCGCTCGCCCTTTTCATGTCTTCCGAAAGAGCCGCCGGCTCTTTCGGCGTCTTGGAAGACGCAACGCGTCTTCCTGCGACCTCCAGGCCGAGCGCTGTCGCGCTCGGCGTGGTTTGTCCGGGAAGCGCCTTTCCGCCTTCCGCCCCGCTAGCTACGCAGTAGTTTCAAATCAATGTCCTACGTTTGCTGGCTGAAATCTCCCGAAAATATTTCCGCTTCATTCCGTTTATATCAACTATGCGAACACAAGCCGGCACAATAGCCGTCGCGGGGTTGTTAGTACTTGCCGGTTGTTCCGGGTTCGCTGGCCCATCGGCGGAGCCGACACTGACCACTCCAACCACGGAGAGTGAGCAGCCCACAACCGGAGAGACGACGACAACGGGTCCTATCTCCCCGTCGGAGGTCATCGGATTTCAGTCACTGAACGCATCTCAGCGTTCGGCGTTTCACGCCGCACGAGAGGGGGAGGTTCCCTTCCTTCCGGATCCAGACGCTGTGAACGGTTCTGTGGACGAGAAACTCTTCGACACGTTCGACGCACACGAATACGTTCGATACGAGGGTGAACTGTATCGGATCGAGCAGTCACGGACCGGGTTCGCGTCCTACACAGTCCAGTCGAACCCCGTGGACGATAGCGCGGAGAACGAGACAGTAGTGCCGTTGAGCAACGTATCCGTGTCGTTCCGGGACGAGGTCCGGGCCGCCATCACAAACGGGTCGTATGACGCATCGCTCGGAGAGTGGTCTTCGATGCCCGAGCCATTCGACCATTACGTCAGGTACGAGAACCAAACCTACTCGTTCAGTGTTTCTCCCGGCTTAGCGATGCTGCCAGCGATGACTGTTGTGAAATTGGATGGTGAATCGACCGTTTCGAGTTGAATCGTCGTGTAGGTGGAAATAGGAGTTCGTGTCGGAACGGTGTTTTCTCGAATGGCCGAATCGGTGAGCGTGCTGCCTGTTTCGGGCGGCCGCTCCACGCCCTTCCAAGCGAAGAAACCGGACCCATAGCTACTGACTCCGAACGCACCGCACGAAAGACCGCAAAAGGGCCGGTTACTCGACGTCTTCGAGCTCTTCGACGAGCTCCTCGGCGTCCACGTCGGCGTCGGCCACGGCGTCCTCGATGTCGCCGGCGCCCGCGCCGCCGCCCATCATGCCGCCCATGCCGCCCATCGGGCCCATGCCCTGGCCGTCGATGACCTCCTGGATGATGACCCGATCGACGCCGATGCGGTCGATGATGTCCTGGGCGATCTGCTGTTTGCCCATCATCCACTGCTGGTTGAACTGGAGCTGCGGGTCGCTGTCGATGTACAGCGTCTCCTTCTCGACCGTCTCGGTCTCCGTCTCGGGCTCGCCGTCCTCGTTCTCGACGGTGGTCTCCTCCTCGACCTCGTCCGTCTCGATGCGCATGTCGAGTTCGGTGTCGAAGTACGTGCTGAGCAGGCCCTGGGCCTGTTCGACGCGGTCCTCGACCACGCCGAGAATCTCGTACTCGTACTCGACGTCCTCGCCCGCGAGGGGGTGGTTGAAGTCGACGCGGGCGCGGCCGCCCACGATGGTGACGATGTGGCCGTGCTCGCCCTCGATGTCGACGTGCGCACCGGGGTAGCGGGAGTCCTCCGGAATCTTCTCGGAGCTGACGGTGCGGACCTGCTCGTCGTCGTACTCACCGAACGCCTCCGCGGCGGGGACGACGACGCTGCCCTCGTCACCGACCTCCTTGCCGATGATGTCCTCCTCGACGCTCTCGAAGAGCTGGCCCGCGCCGAGCACGAGCGTTCGGGGCTCGAAGGTCTGTTCGTCGGTGTCCACGTCGGCCTCCTCGGCCACCTCGGCGTCCGTGGTGTCGACGAGTTCGCCCTCGTCGACGGTGCGTGCGGTGTACGCGAGACGGACGAAATCGCCGTCCTGGAGCCCGTCCGCGTCCTCGTTCTCGTCAGCCGCTTCTTCGGCGTCGTCGGCCTCTGCGGCCTCTTCCTCGCTCATACTGGGTAGTCAGTCGTTCCACCCTTAAGAATCACGTTTCCGCCCGCGGAGCGCAAAGCACGTAATCGAGGCGCACGCGGGACCGATATGCGCGTTCGATACCTCCAACACGTCCCCTTCGAGGGGCCGGCGGCAATCGAAGAGTGGGCGAGGGCGCGGGGCCACGACGTCAGCGGGGTCCGGGTCGACGAGGGCGACTCCTTCCCGGAGCCCGAATCGACCGACCTGCTCGTCGTGCTCGGCGGACCGATGGGCGTCGACGACACCGAGGAGTACCCGTGGCTCGACGCGGAGCGGGAGTACCTCGCGGACGTGCTCGCGGACACGGACACCGTCGTGCTCGGCGTCTGTCTGGGCGCGCAGCTGCTCGCCGCGGCGCTCGGCGCGGACGTGTACGAGGCCGAAACGGCCGAAATCGGCTGGTTCCCCGTGTCGGCCGTCGAGCGCAGAGGGCCGTTCGCCGCGCTCCCGGCGCAGTACACGCCGCTCCACTGGCACGGCGACACCTTCGAGTTGCCCGCGGGCGCGACACGCACCGCGTCGAGCGAGGCGATTCCGAACCAGGCGTTTCTCGCCGCCGACGGGCGCGCCGTCGGCCTCCAGTTCCACCTCGAAGCGACGCCGGATTCCGTGGACGCGCTCCTCGGCGCCGACGAACCCGACCCCGACGAGTGGGTCCAGTCCGCCCCCGAAATCCGGGATTTAGAGGAGCGCTTCGAGCGCGTTCGCGAGCACTGCTTCGACTTCCTCGACGCCGTTGCCGAGCGGGAGCCATAAGTCGGGGGCGCGGCAGGCGGGGGTATGTACGAAGTCGAGGTGAAGGTGCGGGCCGCACACGAACCCGTGCGCGAGGCGCTGTCGGCGGCGGGCGCCGAGGAGCGAGGCACCGTCACGCAGGTGGACGTGTACTACGACCACCCGACGCGGGAGTTCGGGGAGACGGACGAGGCGCTCCGGGTCCGCCGGGAGCAAAAGGGGAGTGCGGAAACTGTCGAGTTGACGTACAAGGGGCCGCTCGTGGAGGAAGCGTCGAAGACGCGCCGCGAAGTCGAGACCGAAGTGGAGGACGGCGACGCGCTCGGTGACATCCTCGACGCGGTGGCGTTCGAGCGCGCCGCGACGGTCGAGAAGGAGCGGACCAGGTTCTCGCTCTCGGGGTACACCGTCACCCTCGATTCGGTGGCCGGACTCGGGGAGTTCGTCGAGGTCGAAACCGAGGCGGAGACAATCGAACCCGCCCGCGAGGGAGCCTTTGAGATACTCGAACGACTCGGTCTCGACCCGAACGACCAGCTCCGAACCTCCTATCTCGGCTTGCTTCTGGAATAACCTAGACGCATATTTTTCCGTGTCGGATTTTCGGAAGTTATAGAACGGCGGGGTCACTACCTCGGACAATGACTGAGCGGAACATCCGAGTCGAACCTATCGAGCGACTCGCCGTCGAGGACCAGACCGTCGAAATCGTCGAACGCAAGGGGCTCGGCCACCCGGACTCCATCTGTGACGGCGTCGCTGAGGCCGTCTCGCGGGCGCTGGCACAGGCGTACATCGAGCGGGTCGGGAAGGTGCTTCACTACAACACCGACGAGACCCAGCTCGTCGCCGGGCGGGCGGCGCCCCAGTTCGGCGGCGGCGAGGTCATCGAACCTATCTACCTCCTCATCGTCGGGCGCGCCACCGAGGAGTACGAGGGGACCCACATCCCCGTCGGCTCGATTGCGCTCTCGGCCGCCCGGGAGTATCTCGGGGAGAACTTCCCGCATCTCGACCTGGAGAGCGACATCGTGGTCGACGTGAAACTCGGTGAGGGCTCCGGCGACCTCCAGACGGTGTTCGGTGAGGAAGGCCAGCAGGTGACGCGGGCGAACGACACCTCCTTCGGCGTCGGCCACGCGCCGCTCACCGAGACCGAGCGGGTCGTCAAGGAGACCGAACAGCGCCTGCGGACCGCCTTCGACGCCGTCGGCGCCGACGTGAAGGTGATGGGCAAACGCGAGGAGGACGCCATCGACCTCACCGTCGCCGCCGCCATCGTGGACCGGTACGTCGACAGCATCGAGGAGTACGTCGACACCGTCGAGCAGGTGCGCGAGTACGTCGCAGACCTGGCCGCGGAGTACACGGACCGGCAGGTGACGGTCCACGTCAACACCGCCGACGACTACACGCAGGGACAGGACGGCGTCTACCTCACCGTCACCGGCACGTCCGCCGAACAAGGCGACGATGGCTCCGTCGGGCGGGGCAACCGCGCGAACGGCCTCATCACGCCGAACCGCTCGATGTCGATGGAGGCGACGTCCGGGAAGAACCCGGTCAACCACATCGGGAAGATATACAACCTGCTCTCCACCGAAATCGCGCAGTCCGTCGTCGGTGAGGTCGCTGGCATCCGCGACATGCGCGTGCGCCTGCTCTCCCAGATCGGCAGCCCCATCGACGAACCCCACGTCGCGGACGCACACGTCGTCACCGACGAGGACACGTCCGTCGAGGACGTCAGCGAGCAGGTCGAGGCCATCGTGGACGCGGAGCTCGCGAACGTCACCGACATCACCCAGCGCGTCATCGACGGCGACCTCTCGACGTTTTAAGTACCGCGGCGCGAGTGTTCGGGTATGACCGAGGTGTTGCTCGTCGGGGAGGAGAGCCTAAGGGAGGAGCTCTTCGCCTACGAGAACGCCCGCCGCGCGCTCTCAGCGTACGAACTGCGCGAACCGTACCGGAACGCCCTCGCGCTCGACACGGTGAGCCTGGGCGCGGCCGTCTCGCTTCTGAACGACCTGGACTGGTATCTGGCGCGCGCGACCGACGACGCCGCCATCAAGGAGCCCTCTGTCGATTCGTCCGTGTACCTCTCGCGTGACCTCGCGGCGGCCGTCCGCGACGAGCGTGGCGAGGTCGGGGAGAGCGAGCGCGTGCGGGTGTACGAGAGCGAGGACGGCCTGCTGGTGAACCCCGAGACCTACCCCCGCGGGGAGGCCCCGGCGGGCGCGCTCAGCATCCGTATTTAATCGAAGGTGCCCGCCGAGAGGTAGCGCTCGCCGGAGTCCCAGAAGGCGGTGACGACGAGGGGGTCCTCGTCCGCTTCGGGGTCGGCGTAGCGCTCTGCCACCCGCGTCGCGGCCAGCGAGACGGCGCCGGAGGACTGCCCGACGAGGATGCCCTCCTCGCTGGCGAGGCGTCGACACTCCGCCTCCGCGCGCTCGAAGTCCACCGTTTCGACGCTGTCGATGAGCGACGTATCCAGGATGTCGGAGACGAATCCGGGGCCCATCCCCTGGAAGTCGTCGTCGCCGGACTCGCCCGTCGAGAGGACGGCGTTCGACTCGGGTTCGACAGCAACAATCTCCATCTCCGGGAACGCCTCCCGAAGGCGGTGGCCCGCGCCGGTGATGGTTCCCCCGGTACCGACGGCGGCGACGAAGGCGTCTATCTCCCGGTCACCGACCTGTTCGACTATCTCCGCGCCTGTCGTCTCGTAATGCGCCTGCGGGTTCGCCGGGTTCTCGAACTGCGAGACGCGGTAGCCGCCCGTCTCGGCGGCGATGGCGTCGGCGCGCTCGTTGGCCGCCGTCATATCGCCGTCGACGAGTTCGATATCCGCGCCGTAGGCGCGCATTATCCGCCGGCGCTCCACGGACTTCGAGGCGGGCATCACGATGGTGATGTCGTACCCCTTGGCGGCGCAGACGAGGGACAGTCCGATGCCGGTGTTGCCGCTCGTCGCCTCGACGACCTCGTCGCCCGGTTCGAGGTCTCCGTTCTCCTCGGCCGCCTCGACCATGTACAGGGCGGGACGGTCCTTCGCGGACCCGCCGGGGTTGAACTGCTCCTGTTTGGCCGCCAGCGTCACGCCCGACGGCGAGGGCAGACGCACCAGCGGGGAGCCGATGGTGTCCAGAATCGAGTCGTCCATCACCGAACGATACGACCGGGGGCCTAAACACACCGTCGGTAGCGTCCATACGTGTCGCCGTCCCTCGCTCCCGTCAGTACGTGTCGCGACCGGACAGACGAGCGCCCGTAGCGCGGCGTTTAACTCCGGGCAACGCCACATGCGAGTATGGGGGAACTCACCACTCTGGAACCGGACCCGGCGTTCGACGCCGAGGCACACGACGAAACCGTCTCGACGTTCGAAGCCGTGGCGGACGAGTTGAACGTGAAAGTGTGGGGCGGCGACTGGTGTGGCGACTGTCGGGCTACCCTGCCAGGTTTCGGCGCGGCGATGGACGCCGCCGGCGTCACCGACATCGAACACTACCCCGTCGAGAAGGAGGACGACGGGTCGAAGACCGGTCCGAGAGTCGAGGAGTACGGCATCGAACTCATCCCGACCATCGTCCTCGAAATCGACGGCGAGGAGGTCGCGCGCTTCGTCGAGGAGGAACCCGTGCCGCCCGCACAGTATCTCGCTGAGAAGCTCCGCGAGGCCGGATACGGGAACTGATTTTTCGGCCTCCTATCGGAACTTCGCGACCCACTCCGCGATGTCGTCGGCGGTGTCGAGCGGCGGCGAGCAGGCGCGTCGACAGACGTACGCGGCGGGGTCCGCCTCGGCGTCTCGGCCGGCCCACACCGCCGGCGCCTCCGTGATTCCGAGTTCGTCGAGCCAGTCCGATAACTCGTTTTCGCTCGCCGGACGCGGCGCGAGCAACGCGCCGGGCGCGTACTCGCTGGCGAGGCGGGTCCGCCACTCGTCGGGCGCGTCGCCCGCGAGCGTGATTTCGAGGGGACCGCGAACGACTTTATCCGCCGCCATCGCGAGCGTGACGTGTTCGAGCGGGTTCGATTCGAGCGTCCCGGCGTGGGTTTCGAGAACCGTCTCAGCGACGGCGTCGAACGCCCGGTCCGGGAGGAAGGCGTCGAGGTCGAGCAACACGTCGGCGGCGACGCCCGCGCTCGACGGCGTCGACTGGTCCCCGAGTTCCTGGGGGCGCGCGGGCAAGTCAGTGCTATCGGAGGTGAAGTACAGCGTCCCGTCGTCGTAGAACTCGTCGACGATGGCGCGCCCCAAGTCGGCCGCGAAGGCGAGATGGGACACGTCGCCGGTCGTGCCGTAGCAGTCCAGCGCGCCGCGCGCGAGGAACGCGTAGTCCTCGAGATACCCCTCGCCTTTCACGTCGCCGTCCGCGAAGCGCCGCGCGAGGCGTTCGCCGTCCCAGAGATGCTCGCGGACGAAGCCGAGCGCCCCGGTCGCGAGGTCCGTGTAGCGCTCGCCCAACACCTGACCGCCGGACGCGAGCGCGGCGATGGCGAGGCCGTTCCAGCCGGCGATGACCTTCTCGTCGCGGGCGGGGCGCGGGCGCTCCGTGCGGGCGTCGTACACGCAGGATTTCGCCTTCCCGAGGCGCTCACCGATTTCTTCGGGCGAGCGGTCGAACTCCGCGGCGAGTTCCTCAAGCGACGCCGCGACGGAGAGGACGTTCGTCCCCTCGAAGTTCCCGGCCTCGGTGACGCCGTATCGGGCGCAGAACAGGTCAGCCAGGTCCGCCTCTCCGACGGCGGCTTCAATTTCGGCGGGCGTCCACGTGTAGAACTCGCCCTCGACCTGTTCGCCGCGCTCGTCGGCGGAACGGGCGTCGAGCGTGCTGTAGAAGCCGCCGTCGGGGTGGCGGAGTTCGTCAGCGAGGAACTCGAACGTCTCGCGGGCCACGTCGGCGTAGCGGCGCTCCCCGGTGGCGCGGTACGCCTCCAGATACGCCCGCGGGAGTTCGGCGTTGTCGTACAGCATCTTCTCGAAGTGCGGGACGGTCCAGTCCCGGTCGGTACAGTAGCGGTGGAACCCGCCGCCGACGTGGTCCCGGAGGCCGCCGGCCGCCATCGCGTCCAAGGCGTTCGTCGCGGCGTCGGTGAGCGCGTCCCGACCCTCGCGTTCACCGACCCGGAGGAGCGCGTCGACGCGACGGGGTTGGGGGAACTTCGGGGAGCGCCCGAAGCCGCCGTGCTGGCCGTCGACGGTGCGCATCGCCGCGTCGGCGGCGTCCGAGAGCACGGTGTCGCTCACCTGGCCGGATTTCTCAGGGATGTCTTCGAGTTCGCCGCGCGCGGCGGCCATCCACTCGTCGGCGCGCTCCTCGACGTCCTCGCGGTCGTTCCGCCACGAGTCGGTCACGTCTGCGAGAACCTGGCGGAATCCGGGGGTGTTCCGGGCCGCCTCGGGCGGGAAGTACGTGCCGATATAAAAGGGGCGGCCGTCCGGCGTACAGAACACGGAGAGGGGCCAGCCGCCGCGCCCGGTGACGAGTTGGCAGACGGCCTGATACACCCGGTCCAAGTCCGGACGCTCCTCCCTATCCACTTTCACCGGCACGAACCCCTCGTTGAGCGTCGCGGCGATGTCGGGGTCCTCGAAGGACTCCTCGGCCATCACGTGACACCAGTGACACGCCGAGTACCCCACCGAGACGAAGATAGGCACGTCGCGCTCGCGGGCGGCGTCGCGCGCCGCCTCGTCGTACGGTTGCCAGTTGACGGGGTTGTCCGCGTGCGCGGCGAGGTAGGCGCTCTCCTCCTCGTCCAAACGATTCCGGTCAGTGGGAGCGGCGTCCATACGCGTCGTTGGGGCGCGCGAGCACTAAGTCCCCCGTACCGGCGAAGCGTTCGAACGTGGACGCACCACGAACGTGTACAAACTGGAGGCGTCGAAAGGAAGCCTTTACACTCGCGTGTGGGCTTCGCTCGGACATGAGCGAAACCGTCCTGCTGGTCGGCGGCGGCGGCCGCGAGCACGCGGTCGCGCGCTCGCTGGCCGACGACTGTGAGTTGTACGCCTGCGCCGGCAACCGGAACCCGGGCATCGAATCGCTGGCGGCGGGCGTCGAGACGCTCGACTCGACCGACTCCGAGGCCGTCGTCGACTACGCCGAATCCGTCGGCGCGGACCTCGCCGTCGTCGGTCCGGAGGCACCGCTCGAAGCGGGCGTCGCGGACGCCCTCGACGAGGCGGGCGTGTACGCCTTCGGTCCCCGACAGGCCGAGGCCCGCATCGAGACGGACAAGGCGTTCCAGCGGGAGTTCATGCGCGAGGAGAGCGTCCCGGGCTGTCCCGAGTTCGAGACGTTCGACTCCGCGGACGCCACCATCGAGTACCTCGAATCCATCGACTTCGACGTGGCCGTCAAGCCCGCCGGCCTCACCGGCGGGAAGGGCGTCCGGGTCACCGGTGACCAAGTGAGCCACGCCGAGGCGGCGGAGTACGTGGCGAACGCGGACCACGACCAGTGGGTCGTCGAGGAGCGACTCGTCGGGGAGGAGTTCACCGTCCAGGCGCTCGTCGCGAACGGCGAGTTCCGTCTCTCGCCGGCGATTCAGGACCACAAGCGCGCCTACGAGGGCGACGAGGGCCCGAACACCGGCGGGATGGGGTCGTACTCCGACGCCGGGCCGCTTCTGCCCTTCATGACGCCCCAGGACTACTACGACGCGGGGCGCATCATCGAGTCCGTCGTGGAAGCGATGCCCGACTACAAGGGCGTCCTCTACGGGCAGTTCATGCTCACCGACGAGGGGCCAAAGGTCGTGGAGTTCAACGCGCGCTTCGGTGACCCCGAGGCGATGAACACGCTCCCCGTGATGGAGACGCCGTTCATCGACGTGCTCACGGCGGCGCGCAACGGCGAGCGCCTGCCCTCCCTCCGGTTCGCGGACCGGGCGACGGTGTGCAAGTACGCCGTGCCCGCGGGCTACCCGACGGACCCCGAGTCCGGTGCGGAGGTCGAAGTGAGCGAGGACACCGTCGGTGAGGACGCCATCCTCTTTTACGCCTCCGTGGACGCCCGCGAGGACGGCGTGTACACCACCACCTCGCGCTCCTTCGCCGTCGTCGGCCTCGGGGACACCGTCGCCGCCGCCGAGGAGCGCGCCGAGGAAGCGCTCGCGGGCGTCGGGGAGGGGTTCCGCATCCGCCACGACATCGGCAAACCCGAACTGCTCTCCCAGCGCGTCGAGCACATGGCCGAGATTCGCGAATAAGCCGTCGAAACCCCATAATTTCGCAACCGCCCATCCCTTCTAAGTGGCTCCGCGCCGAAGTAGTTCACATGGCAGAAGACGACGTGATTCGACTGCTGCGCAAGGCGTACGAGGACGAGATAGAGACGGTGATGAACTATCTCTCGAACTCCATCACGCTCGACGGCGTCCGCGCCGAGGAGATAAAGGAGTCCCTCCAAACGGACATTCAGGAGGAGTTGGGCCACGCCGAACAGCTCGGTGAGCGCCTGAAACAGCTTGATGAGTCCGTGCCCGGGAGCGCCGAGTTCACCGCCCGCCAGGAGAGCCTCCAGCCCCCCGAGGACACGACGGACGTGCTCGCCGTCATCGAGGGCGTCCTCGACGCCGAGAACGACGCCATCGACACGTACCGCGAACTCATCCACGCCGCCGAGGCGGCCGACGACCCGGTGACGGAGGACCTCGCCGTGACGATTCTCGCGGACGAGGAAGCCCACCGCACGGAGTTCCGCGGCTACCGCAAGGAGTACAAATAACGGTACAGGACGGAGCACAAGTAGGAGTCGTCGAACGTTTTTTCGCGGCCCGTGTCCCACTCCGATACGATGGACACCACCACCGCCGTTCTCGCGCTCGTCACCGGCGTCCTCGCCGGCGGACTGTTCGCGTATCTCCGGATTCCGGTTCCCGCGCCGCCGACGCTTCCCGGCGTGCTCGGCGTCACGGGGCTCTTCTTGGGCTATCGCGTCGTCAACGCCCTCGGCGTCGGCGTCGACGTGGCCGCATTATTCCCGTGAACGACTCCTTCCCGACTCGCTAAACCCGGCCGGCGAGCGGGCCGGTGTCGCCGTAGACGGCCTGCCAGTAGAGGATGAGCGGCACGCCGACAGCCGTCGGCCAGAGCCAGCGCGCGACCGGCGGCAACATGGTGAGATTCACCGCCGAGACGGCGCTGACCGTGGCGATGTATCCGCCGAGCATCCGCGAGAGGTGGTCGACGAGCCAGTTTTCCTGTCCGTCTCCGAACGCCGCGCGGAGGTCCGCGCCGGCGACGGAGAGCCCAAGTCCACCGAACACCGCGAGGACGGCGCCGAAGGCGTCGCCGCCGGCGAGGCGGGCAACGCCCCACCCGCCCAGCGCGAGACAGGCGAGGACGGTGAGCGTCGCCGCCGTGTGGTCGAGGCGGGCGGCCGCTCCGGCGTGTTTCCGAGCGAGCGCACGGTAGCCCGAGAACACGAAGTAGCCGCTGAACACCGCGACCAGAACGAGAAAGAGTCTGAATGAACTCGGGTCGAGGAGGTAGAGCGGGAGTACAGTGAGGACGACGACGGCCATCGCGGACACGTACGTCCGCCCCGCGCGCCGGTGGTGAGCGCCGCCCTTCTCGGTGAGCAACGCGCCGGCGCCGGCCGCCAGCGCGAGAAACCCCGCGGCGATGTGTAGCCCGAGAATCGCTTCCTCGGCCGTGAGCATACTCGGGTGTTACGCCGTCGGTAGAAAAACGCTCGGCCGGTTAGTGCGGTCAGTACGAGCGGACTTTCGGCTCGTACGTCTTCGACTCGCCTTCGAGGATGACCGGGCGGTACCAGAGTTCGGGGCTCCCGTCGTTCCAGGAGACCATCGTGTGCTTGAGCCACTCATCGTCCTTGCGCTCCTGGTGTTCGGCGCGCCAGTGAGCGCCGCGGAACTCCTCGCGCGCGAGCGCGCCCATCGTGAGCGCCTCCGCGATGTCGAGGATGTTCCGGGTCTCCATGGTGTGGATGAGGTCCGTGTTGTAGGTGCGCGAGGTGTCCGAGACGGAGACGTCCTGGTAGCGCTCGCGGGCGGTCCGAATGTCGCGGAGCGCGTCCTTGAGGCCGTCTTCCTCCCGGAACACGTTGACGTTCTCCGTCATCGTCTCTTGGACGGCCGAGCGGACCTCGGCGTGGTTGACGCCGTCCTCGGTTTCGAGGAGTTCCTCGACGCGGGCGCGCTGGGTTTCGAGTTCGCGCTCGACGACGCTCTCGGGGTCGGCGTCGCCGGTGCTGGTGCCGCCGTCGGCGGCCGTCTCCGCGCTCCCGGGTTCCCCGAGTTCGACTGGCGAGTCGAGTTCGCCGGGTTCGGAGTCCTCGCCGTACCCCGTCTTTATCTTCGGCTCACCGAGGTCCCGGCCGGCGGCGTGGTAGCCCGCGCGCTTGCCGAACACGATGAGTTCAGGGAGGGCGTTCCCACCCAATCGGTTTCCGCCGTGGACCGACACGCACGCGCACTCGCCGGCCGCGTAGAGGCCATCGATACACGTCTCGCCGTGCTCGTTGACCTCGATGCCGCCCATCGCGTAGTGCTGGCCGGGCTTGACGGGCATCGGCTCCTCTAGCCCGTCGACGCCCTCGAAGTCCTCCGCGAGGTGCAAGATGTTTTCTAGCCTGTCCATGATGCGCTCCTCACCGAGGTGGCGCATGTCGAGCATCACGTACTCGTCCTCGAAGCCGCGGCCCTCGTTGACCTCAGTCAGTTCGGCGCGCGCGACCACGTCGCGGGAGGCGAGTTCGCCGTCGTTGGTCGCGTAGCCGTACTCGAACATCAGGCGTTCCCCATCAGAATTGTAGAGGATGCCGCCCTCGCCGCGGACGCCCTCGGAGATGAGCACGCCGGTCGAGGGCAGGGTGGTCGGGTGGAACTGGATGAACTCCATGTCCTCCATCGGGACGCCCGCTCGATAGGCCATCGCGACGCCGTCGCCGGTGTTCGCCACGGCGTTCGTGGTGTGGTCGAACACCTGGCCCATCCCGCCGGTGGCGAGGATGACGCCGTCGTTGGCGAGGAACCCCTCGACCTCCCCGGTTCTGATGTCGTAGGCGGTGACGCCGTGACAGGAGCGCTCGGAGGGGTCGTCCTCGTCGGTGACGGCCACGTCGGTGACGTGCCACTCGTCGTGAACGGTAATGCCTCGTTTGACGACCTGCTCGTACATCGTGTGGAGCAGGTGGTGACCCGTCTCGGCGCCCGCGTAGGTGGTCCGCGGGAAGGAGAGGCCGCCGAAGGGTCGCTGGGAGACGCGCCCGTCGTCGTCGCGGGAGAAGGGCATCCCCCAGTGTTCGAGTTGGATAGTATCGGCAGGGGAGTCCTGACAGAGCGTCTCCGCGGCGGGCGCGTCGGCCAGATAGTCCGCGCCCTTCACGGTGTCGTAGGCGTGGTCCTCCCAGGAGTCACCCTCCCGGAGAGCCGCGTTGATGCCGCCCTCCGCCGCGCCCGTATGGGAGCGGACGGGGTGGAGTTTCGTTACCATGGCTACGTCGGCGCCCGCCTCGTGGGCCGCGATAGCCGCTCGGAGGCCGGCGCCACCGGCGCCGACGACGATGATGTCGTGTTCGTGCATGTTACCAGAATTTGAGATTGTCTTTGACTGCTTCCCGTTTCAGTTCCTGAATGTGCTCGGTGAGCGGGATGTCCTTCGGACAGACGTTCGTACAGGAGAACTGGGTCTGGCACCGCCAGACGCCGTGGTTCTCCGCGATGACTTCCATCCGCTCTTCCTGTTTCTGCTCGCCCTCGCGCTCGTCCATGTAGAAGCGGTAAGCCTTGTTTATCGCGGCGGGGCCGAGATACTTGTTGTCGCCCGCGGCGATGTTACAGGAGGACATACACGCGCCACACCAGATACACCGCGTCGACATCTTCACGTGTTCGCGGTTCTCCGGCGTCTGGAACTGCTCTTCGAGTTCGTCCTCGGGGGTTTCGTCCGGGTCGAAGTACGGCTCGACCGTCTCCATCTGCTCGTAGAAATGCTCCATGTCCACGACGAGGTCCTTCACCACGTCCTGGTGCGGGAGCGGCTCGATGCGCACCGGTTCGTTGTCAAGGTCCTGAATCTGGGTCTGACAGCCCAGGCGCTGGGAGCCGTTGATGAACAGCGCGTCGCTCCCACAGACTGCCTGCCGGCAGGAGTGTCGGAACGTCAGCGAGGAGTCGAAGTGGTCCCGGGCGTACATCAGCGCGTCGAGGACCGTCATCCCCGGTTCGCGGGGGACGCGGAACTCGTCGAAGCGCGGTTCCTGTTTCTCCGGTATCTCCGGGTCGTAGCGGAACACCTTCAGGGGAACCGTGTCGCCCTCGGGGGTGGATTCCTCGGCGGCCTCCGCTTCCTCGCGCGCCTCTCGGGCCTCGTCTCGTACCTGCCGGCGCTTCTCGCCGGGCGAGAAGCCCTCGGATTCGCTCTCCGTCTCGGACTCGTCGGGTGTCTGCGTGCTCATTATGGTGTCACCTGAACTTGGGTCAGCGCGAGCGCCAGTCGAGTGCCCTGTACCGCGAGCGCGAGCGCGGCGACGACGAGGATGCCCTTCACGACGGACTTCTGGGTGCCCTCGATGCCCTGGTTCGTCAGGGCGTTGTACACGCCGTTGACGCCGTGGAACGTCGCCGTGTAGAGGAACAGCAGCATCGTCACCAGGTAGCCGAGCTCCTGCATCCGGTAGGCCGACCCGCCGAGCGTGATGTCGGCGGCGTGGTTGACGAAGTGCAGGAGGAAGAAGTGGAACGCCAGCACGGCGATGAGGAACGCGGCGGTGACTCGCTGGAGGAGCCACGCCATGCTGCCGGCGTCGAAGGAGGAACGGGTCGTGCTCATAGCATCCCCTCCAGGAACGTCGGCACGCTGGCCACCACTATCGCCCCGGTGAGAATCAGCGAGGCGTAGAAGCTCTTGTCCTGGGCTTCGAGGCCGATTCCGAGGTCAACCATCAACAGGCGGACGCCGTTGAGGATGTGGAACACGGCGACGGCGAGGAGCCCGACCTCCAGAAAGCGGACGAGCAACACGCCCTCAAGCCCCTGTAGGGTCTGGGTGTACACGTCGCCGGACGCGCCCAGCGACACCTGGGATGTCGCGTTCGCGGCCGGGATTGCTGTGCTGAGAACCGCGATGTGGGTGAACAGATAGCCGATGAGCACCCACCCGGTGAACTTGTGGAAGAGCCAAGCCCACATTCCGGCCGAGAACTCCCGCCAGCGGCCGAAGTCCTCGACGAGGCCCCGGTCGTACGTCTGACTCATGGTTCTGACCTTGGACCCTGCTCACATAGTAGTTGCCTTCCGGGGGCGTCACCCCGAGCGGGCGTGGCGCTTCCGGTAGGCTCGCTGGGTCGTCTCGTCGAGCTCCACGACGTGACAGAGCGGGTTCCCCGGATACACGACCGGATTTTCGAGAACGCCCACGAGGACGCCGTCGAAGGGGGCGGTGACGACGACCTGCTCGGTCTTGAACGGGTTCGAAATCGTACACACGCGCTCGCCGCGCTCGACGAGTTCGCCGGTCGTGCGATGCATCTCGACGAGGCCGCCCGCGTCGGCGCGGAGCCACGTCTTCTCGTCGCGGCTGATGACCGTGCGCCAGCCGGGCCAGTCGACGGACTGGGTCTCCGTGAGCCCGTACTCCGCGAGGACGTTGTCGACGCCGAGGAGCGCCTCGTCGATGAGGTCGCGCTGGAAGCGGTGTGCCTCCCCCATCTCGACGGTGATGGTCGGCGCGCCGACGGCCGCCGCCTCGGTCCGGAGCATCCCCGACGCGCCGTCGCTGTCGATGATGACCGGGCGGCCGAAGGCGTTCGCCAACCGCGCCACCTCGGGGTCGGACATGTCCGCCCGGACGTGGAGCGTGTTCGTCCGTCCGCGCGTCGAGGTGTGGAAGTCGACGCCCACGTCGCAGGGTTCGATGAAGTTGTAGAAGATGCGGTGGGCCATCCGCTTGGCGCTCGTGCTCTCCGAGTCGCCGGGGAACGAGCGATTCAGGTCCCGGTCGTAGATGGGGAGGTAGCGCTCCTGGAAGAGGAATCCCGGCACGTTGAGGATGGGGAGACACACCAGCGTTCCGGCGAGCTCCGACGGGTCGAAGCGGTCCGCGACCTCGCGGACGACCTCTATCCCGTTGAGTTCGTCCCCGTGGCTGGCCGCGGAGAGGAACACCGTCGGCCCGGCGCGTTCGCCGTTGACGATGGTGACGGGGATGCGAACCGGGTCACCGAGATACGTCTCGCTGATGCGATACCGGTAGTCGCCAATCTCACCGGGGTCGACCCGACCGCCGTCGAAGGTGAACGGCTGCGGGCTCCCCGCGTCGTCGGACATACCCCTACCCGGAGTCCGGGAGGGAAAAGGCCGTCGCGGCGACCGTGTGGTGGGACGGCCACACACGGCGTCCGCGTGGCGGCACGCCTATATTCCAGGGTGTGTCAGAAGCGGGTATGAGTAGGACCGTCGGCGTACTGAGCCTCCACAACAGCAAAGAGACGAAAGCGATTCTGAACGCCGTGGACGAACTGGGCCACGAGCCGGTGTGGCTCCGCCGCGAGAACGTACAGGTCGCCATCGAGGACGGTGTGACGGCCTCCCCGAGCGTCGACGTCGTCGCGAACCGCCTCCTTCTCTCCAGTTCCGAGCAGCCCTGCGAGTTGCTGGGGCTGGCGAACACCTACCTCCCCCTGGTGCCGATGCTCAACCGACCGGAGAAGGTGCTCACCGCGTTCCATAAGTTCGCCACGGCGGCGGCGCTCGCGGAGCGGGACATTCGAGTTCCGGACGCCTTCCTCGCGCTCGACGCCGACGTGTTGAACGCCAACCGCACGCGCTTCGGGGAGGAGGCCGTGTACAAGACGGCCATCGGCACCCACGGCGGCGGCACGTGGAAAGTCGGCGCCGACGAGCAGGTGAACCCGATGGTCGGGAGCCGATTCGCGTTCCTCCAGTCCCTGCTGGACCAGGACCCCGACGCGCGCAACCGCGACCTCCGGGTGTACATCGTTGACGGCGACATCGTCGGCGCGATGTACCGCTACGCGCCCGACGAGGACTGGCGCACGAACGTCGCCCTCGGCGGCGACGTCGAACCCGCTGACCCGGTGCCCGACGAGGCGGCGGCGTTCGCGCTGGAGGCCACCGACGAACTCGGCCTCGACTACGCCGGCGTCGACCTCGTGGAGGGGACCGACGGCTGGTACGTGCTCGAAGTCAACCCCACGGCCGGGTTCCGCGGCCTGTTCAAGGCGACGGGGGTCAGCCCGGCGCCGTACATCGCGAAACACGCCATCGAGCAGGCCGGCGGCGAGGTCGACGAGGCGGCGGTCGAACGCCTCGCGGGCACGCTCGACGACTCCAAGCCGCGGGGCGCGCCGAGCGGGTCGTCGACGAGCCTCGACCAGGCGAAGGTCGTGGGCTACACCGAGGACGTGGTCGTCTCCGGCACGAGCGGCAGCGAGCGCGTGCTCGGGAAGTCCGACACGGGCGCCTCGCGGACGAGCATCGACACCCGCCTCGCGGCGCGCATCGGCGCGGGCCCGATAAAGAGCATGACGAAGGTGAAATCCGGGAGCGTCAGTTCCGGGAAGTCCCGCCCCGTCGTGGACATCGTCGTCGGCGTCGGCGGCGACCAACACACCGTCGCCGCCAGCCTCGTCGACCGGAGTCACATGGACTACCCGCTCCTCCTCGGGCGGGACATTTTGGAGAACTACCAGGTCGACGTGACCCGTCGCCACGACGAGGCGGAGGGCGAAACCGAGGAGGAGGAAGTCGACACCGAGGAGTAGTTGCGTTCGGCCGGACGTGACACCCTCCCAAACCTTCAATCCGCCGCCGGACGAGAGACGAGTATGGAACTCGAAGATATCGACACCATCGCGGTGCTGGGTGCCGGGAACATGGGCCACGGCATCGCGGAGGTCGCCGCGCTCGCCGGTTTCGACGTGCGGATGCGGGACATCGCTGACGAACCCGTCCAGAAGGGGTACGACAGCATCGAGTGGAGCCTGAACAAACTCGCGGAGCACGGCGAAATCGATGCCGAGGAGGCGACGGCGACGCTCGAACGAATCACCCCGCTCGTCGACTTCGAGGAGGCCGTCGCGGACGCCGACTTCGTCATCGAGGCCGTCCCGGAGAAGATGGCGATAAAGAAGGAGGTGTACAAAGAATTGGAGCAGTACGCACCCGAGGACGCCGTCTTCGCGACCAACACCTCCGCGCTCTCCGTCTCCGAACTCGCCGCCGTCACCGAGCGCCCCGAGCAGTTCTGTGGGATGCACTTCTTCAACCCGCCCGTGCGCATGGACCTCGTCGAGGTCATCGCGGGCGAGGAAACAGCCGAGGAGACGCTCGAACTCACGGAGGCACTCGCGCGCTCGATGGGGAAAACGCCGGTCCGGGTGCGCAAGGACAGCCCGGGATTCATCGCCAACCGGGTGCTGGTGCCGCTCATCAACGAGGCGGCCTGGATGGTGGAGTCGGGGGAGTTCACCGTCGAGGCAGTCGACTCCGCCGTGAAGTACGATATGGGCCTCCCGATGGGGGCGTTCGAACTCGCTGATAGGGTGGGTATCGACGTGGGCTATCACGTCCTCCAGTACATGCACGAGGTGCTCGGTGACGCCTATCAACCATGCCCGCTCCTCTCCGAGAAGGTCGAGGACGGCGACTTGGGCCAGAAGAGCGGCGCCGGCTTCTACGAGTACGACGACGGCGGCCCGGAGGTGCCCTCTGACGCGGGCAGCGAGGAGATCGTGACGCGACTCCACGCGACGATGGCGAACGAGGTGGCGAAACTCGTCGATGACGACGTGGCCGACGCGGCGGCCATCGACGAGGCGCTGATGCTCGGCGGGCGCTTCCCCGACGGCCCCGCGCGGATGGCGGACGAGGCGGGTCTCGACGTGCTGTACGAGACGCTCGCCTCGCTGTACGAGGAGACGGGTGAGGAGCGCTACAACCCGGCGGCGAAGCTGAAAACACTCGCTGAGGAGGGCGGGACCTTCCACGAGCCGACGGAAGCGGACGAGTCCACAGAGTACGAGACGATTCGCGTCGAGCGCGAGGAGCGCGTCGGCCGGGTCGTCATCGACCGCCCCCACCGAATGAACACCGTCTCGCCGGAGATGCTCGACGAACTGGAACGCGCCATCGAGGAGCTCGAAGCCGACGATGCGGTGCGCGCGCTGTTGCTCGTCGGGGAGGGCGGCCGGGCGTTCTGCGCGGGGGCCGACGTACAGGCCGTGGCGTCGAACGTGGCGCCGCTGAAGGCCGTGGAACTCTCCCGGCGGGGACAGTCCGTGTTCGGCGCGCTCGAAGACTCGGACCTCCCCGTCGTCGCGGGCGTCGAGGGGTACTGTCTGGGCGGAGGGATGGAGCTCGCGACGGTCTGTGACCTGCGCGTCGCCGGCCACGACGCGACGTTCGGACAGACCGAACTCAGCCTCGGGCTGATGCCCGGCTGGGGGGGCACCCAGCGCCTGCCGAACATCGTCGGTGAAGGGCGCGCCAAGGAAATAATCCTCACCGCGGAACAGTACGACGCCGAGACGATGGCGGAGTACGGCTTCGTGAACGAGCTCGCGGACGACCCAATCGAACGCGCCGCCGAACTGGCCGCGGACCTCGCGGCGGGGCCCCCCATCGCTCAGCGCTACACCAAGCGCGCGATACACGCCGGACGGGACGACACCGAAGCGGGACTCGAACTCGAATCGCAGGCGTTCGGCCATCTGCTCGGCACCGACGACGTGATGGAGGGCGTGACGGCGTTCATGTCCGACCGGGACCCCGAGTTCGAGGGGAAGTAGCGACGAAAGGCAGGGTTTATCTGCCACCGGGCACCAGATTCTGGTGTCGCTCGGTTGGTGTAGTCCGGCCAATCATGTTGGCCTTTCGAGCCGACGACCAGGGTTCAAATCCCTGACCGAGCATGTTCTTTCGAACGGAGTGAGAACGAACAGCGCAGGGAGCGGGATTTGAAGTAGAGGAGACGCAGCCGCGAGCGAAGCGAGCGGGCCGTCTTCGCGTGGTTCAAATCCCTGACCGAGCACGTTTCTAATCGACTCAAATCACAGAGCGACGCGTCCGTGACCAACGGAGACGCCACAAGCGATGCGTCCGTGACCGACAGGAATTCACCCGCTGAGGAAAAACCGGGACGCATGAACGACCCGCCCGAGGGATGGGAGGTGTGGAACGCGTCGGACGGCGGCCCCGTCATCTACGTCTTCCGCCCGGACGTGTTCGACACCGAGGCCTACCCTCCGGAGTGTCTCCCGACGGTGCGCGTCACGCCGGGGTCGCCGGGGCGGAAGCGGCGGCGCGCGGGGCGCGGCGAAACCGGCTGGGGCGTCGCGCTGTTCGCGGAGCCGGAAGTCCGAATCCGCGAGTGCGACCGTCGCGCCGAGACGCGCGAGGCGGCGCTCGACGCCGCCCGCGAGGTGATGGCGGCGTTCGCCGCGGGAGACGTCGATTACCGGGGCGCGTACCAGGTGCCCCGCGAGGCGTATCTCGACGAACTCGACGCCCTGACCGGGGAAGGTTCTAACCGCTCGGCCACCAACGGGGGCGCATGACCACCGTCACGCTCGTCGGACCTCGCCTCGCGGAGCCGGGGACGGAGTTCGTCTATCGCGGAGGGACCGAGGACTGCGAGGGGTGTCCGTACCGCGAGCAGTGTCTCAACCTGGAGGAGGGAGTCCGGTATCAGGTCACCTCGGTCAGGGAGGGCGGACAGACCCTCGACTGCGCCATCCACGCCGAGTCGGGCGTCCGCGCCGTCGAAGTCGAGCCCGCGACCGTCCGCGCGAACGTGCCGACGAAGGGGGCCTACGAGGGGACCAGCGCGGAGCTCGCGGGGCCGTGTCCGCACACGGAGTGTCCGAGCCACGAGTTCTGCGAGCCCGCGGGCGCGGAGTTCGGGGAGAAGCGGAAAATCCAGGAAGTGGTTGGCGACCCGCCCCACGACTTCTGCGCGCTCGACCGGTCGCTGACGCTGGTGGAGTTCGCGCCCGAGAGCGAGTGACTCAGAGTTCGCCGGCCGGCTGTGAGCGGTAGCCGAACACGTCGGCGTAGCCGTACGCCGAGAGCAACACCGGGTAGAACGGCTCGTCCGCGACGAACGTCTCGCCGTCGGCGGCCGCGAAGCGCTCGCCCGCGGCGACGCGCTCGAAGTTCGAGGCGTACACGCGGTACTCGCTCGCCGGCGGTTTCGGAATCCGGTCCCCGAGTTCGAACACCGGCACCGAGCGGGAGATGGAGTCGCCGGGGAGCACGCCCGTCGCGGTGAGAAACTCCCGGAGCAGGCCGTAGGCGTTCTCCGCGGCGGCGTCGGTGTGCTGGTGGCCCGCCTCGACTTCGATGATGTCGGCCTGCGCGGCGAACAGTCGCCCCTCGACCTGCTCGCCGGTGTCGACGAGGGCGACGACGGAGAGTTTCGGCACCACGTCGCGCACGAAGCCGTCGATGCCCGCCGAGATGGCGAACGGGTCGGCGTGTGACTGCGTGGAGTGCAAGGAGAGCACTCGACAGCCGCGTATCTCGTCGGTGAGACGCTTCGAGAGCGCGCGCTCGTGGGCGTCCTCGGGCACGGAGGCGTCGAACGCGCGGTTGAGGTCCGCGTCGATGTATCGCACGTCCCGTTCGAGCGCCTCCTCGTTGGCGACGATGAGCTTCACGGGACGCTCGACGGACGGGGGGTCGGAGAGGAAGCGCTCGATAGCGCGGGCGCCACACGGCTCGTCCCCGTGGACCGACCCTATCACCGCAATCTCCGGTTCGCCCGTCCCCAACTGTTCGACGCGCATACGGGTCGTGGGGGCGGGTGGCATCAGGGTCTTACGGTTCCGGGGCCCGAACTACGCAAGGACCCACGCTACTCCAGTCGGTCGGCGTACGCGAAGTCGGCGTCAGTCGCGTCCGGGCGGGCACCGTCGAGTCGGATTCGCCACCCCTCAATCGTCTCGGGGTCGTCGCACGCGGCGTCGAGCGTCGTCTTTATATCGCCCAAATCGACGCCGTAGTAGTCCTCGGGCACGCCGTGGAGGTACTGAAGCGCCGTCCGGAAGAGGCTCCGCATGCCACCATCATCCTCGAAGTCGAAGTGTTTGTACGCGCCGGCGGCGACCTGGACCATCCCGTGTGCGAACGCGCTCTCGGTGGTGCCGCTGCCGTAGTTGTACCACTCGTCCTCGAAGCAGTCGTGTGACTCGTGGAACGCGCCGGCGTTGTACAGACGCACCCCGTGGACCGTCGCGCGGCGGAGCGTGCCGTGCTCCCAGCCGTTCGACTCCGGGCGGTCGGCGCGCCACCCCGTCGGCGTGCCCGCCGTCGGCGGCGCCACGGTCGGGTCGACGGTGTGTTCGTCCACGCCCCACGTTGGGCCGTCGGCCGCCTGAATCCATCGGTCGGGTCGGCGCCCGAACACGGCGTCCCGGGCCGAGGCGAGGAGAGCGAAGCACGGGATACAGGGAGTCCGAGAGGGGGTGAGGGGTATAAATGGCTGGCCGCCCCTTTTAGAACAAGGTGATGAGTGAGACGTCCCCGGCCGATGCGACGGTTCTCGACGCACTCGACGACCTGGTTCTCGTGTTCGATGGAGCGGGCGGGGTCCGTCGGTGGAACCGGGCGGTCGTCGACGTGACCGGCTACGCCGCGGACGAGATAGCGGAGATGACGCTCGCTGACCTCTTCGCGACGGGGGACGCCGAACGGATGCAAAACGCGGTCGAACAGGCGCTCGAAACGGGCGACGCCGTCGTGGAGGTGACGCTTCGAACGGCCGACGGTCGCCGGCTTCCCCACGAGTTCAAAACCCGGCGGGTGGCCGACGGCGACGCCGAGGTGTGCGCCGGAATCGGCCGCGACATCAGCGAGCGCATCCGACAGCGTGAACGGATCGAGCGCCGCGAGCAGGTTCTCCACGAGATGTACGAGATAATCGCGGACCGCCAGCGCGGGTTCACCGAGCAGGTGGAGGCGCTCCTCGCACTCGGGCGCGACGAACTCGGCACTGCCTACGGCACCCTCTCCAGAATCGAGGGCGAGGAGTACGTCTTCGAAATCGTCGATGCGGACGACGACAGCATCGAGTCCGGGGATGTTGGTTCCCTCTCAGCGACGAACTGCGAGAGAACCGCCCGGAGCGAACAGACGCTCGTGCTCGGTGACGTCGCGCGGGACGCACCCGAGGAAACTGACCGTGCGGGCTACACGGAGTGGGGGATATCGTGTTACATCGGCGCGCCGGTGTTCGTCGACGAGGGGGTGTACGGGACGTTCTGTTTCTACGACACCGAACCCCGGGATGGAACGTTCTCGGAGTGGGAGGTCACGCTCGTCGACCTGATGAGCCGGTGGGTGAGCTACGAGCTTCAACACCAGCGGGCGACCGAGCGACTCACGGAACAAAACGAGAAGTTAGAGCGCTTCGCCGCGCTGGTGTCCCACGACCTCCGCAACCCCCTGAACGTGATTGAGGGGTCCATCGAGTTGGCGGAGGAGACCGACGACTTCGGGGAGTTAGCGCGTGCGCGCCGCGCCGCCGAGCGGATGAACACGCTGATCGAGGACCTCCTGTTGCTCGCGCGCTCGGGGGAGGCGGTCGACGAGACGGAGCCGGTCGATATGGGCTCGCTTGCCGAGGAGTGTTGGGAGCACGTCGCCACGGAGGAGACGGCCCTCGTCGTCACAGCCGAGGGGCTGATTCAGGCTGACAGGACGCGCGTCAAGCAGCTCCTGGAGAACCTGATTCGGAACGCCGTGGAACACGGTTCCACGAACAGGCGGTCGGAGACCGCCGACTCTGTCGAACACGGTTCGACGAGCAGTCGGACGCAGTCCGACGCCGCCGTAGAGCACGGCTCGACGGGTGGCGACGCCGAACACGACGAGCGCGCGGTGACGATTACTGTCGGGGACCTCGAAGGCGGGTTCTACGTCGAGGACGACGGGGAGGGGATACCCGAGGCGGAGCGCAAGGACGTGTTCGAGAGCGGCTACACGACGACGCCCGACGGCACCGGGTTCGGACTCGCCATCGTGCGCGAGATTGCCGACGCGCACGGGTGGGACGTGCGAGTGACCGGGAGCGAGACGGGCGGCGCGCGCTTCGAGTTCACCGGCTGCTCGCCCTGAGCCGCGATTGGTGCTGGCGGTCCGCCGAGCGCGGCGAGCGCGAACCGGAGGCTTAAACCCCCGCAGGGGATTTGACCCGAGTGCGTGCGAGGGTAGCCAAGCTAGGAAACGGCGACGGACTCAAGATCCGTTCCCGTAGGGGTCCATGGGTTCAAATCCCATCCCTCGCATCGCAAGATGCGGAAGGTCCTGCGGAACGGCCTTCCCTCGCAAAACTTCACGATGGAACACTCCTAAGAGACATCTCTATTGCGCAAATCCGTTCCCGGAGGGTCCTCGCGAGCGAAGCGAGCGAGGGCACGGAAGTCGCGGCCGGAGCGAACGAAGTGAGCGGAGGGCCGTCTTCCGGTGGTCCATGGGTTCAAACTCCGCAGGACGCGACGCGTCCTGCGAGGCGAGCGGAACAGCGTTCCGCTCGCTCCCATCCCTCGCATCGCAAGATGCGGAAGGTCCTGCGGAACGGCCTTCCCTCGCAAAACTTCACGATGGAACACCCCTGAGAGCCATTAGTGTCGCCCGGAATCACGACAGAACTCCCTCGGGAGCCGTGCGTCTGACCAGGATTCAAGTGGGGCCCCACGGAACAGTACGTAAGCGCCCGCCATGACCAAGGAGACAGTCCGGTACCCCGACGAAGTCGTCGCCGCCGTCGAGGACGTCGTTGGCGACGACGTCTTCGAGAGCAAGTCCGAGTTCTACCGCTTCTCCGCCGAGTACGTCCTGCGGGCAATCGACCCCGAGTACGACCCCGAAACCATCGACTTCGCAGAGATAGAGGCCGAACTCCACGAGTACGGGGAGCAAGAGCGCGAATCGGAGGCGTTCTTCGCTGACGCGGTCCGCGTGCGCAGACACGGCCTGCGCGGCGAGTTCGAGCAGGCCGAGACAATCATCGACGGCTACGCGGACACCTCCGGCGAGGCGGTGTTCCTCGAAGGGCTGCTCGGCCGCCACCGATAGGCGGCGAAACGTTCTTGGTTCCGGCGTGTACCGGTATGCCCCATGAGCGACACCGACGAGCGCGAGCGCACGTTCGCACAGCGGTGTCGCGGCAACGAGTCGACGACGCCCGTCGCGGTCCGGGTTCCGGACTCGATACTCCACGACGTCGACTCTCTCTGGGAGGCGAGCGAGTTCGACAGCCGGTCGGCGTTCATCCGCGCGCTCCTCCGCGGGGCCGTCACGCGCCCGGGGGACGCGACGGCGCTGGCGCGCGCCGACAGGGAGGAGGAGTGATGGGAGATGACGCCCGTCGCCGCCTCGCGGCCGCGAAGCGGGGCGCGCTCGCGGGCGGCGAGGTCGCAAAGCGGCTTTTCAGGACGGACCTCACGGTGGAGACCAAATCAAGCAAGAACGACACCGTCACCGTCGCGGACCGGGACGCCCAGCGGCGGGTCATCGAGTCGCTCGCGCGCACCCACCCCGAGGAGCCGGTCGTCGGTGAGGAGGAAGACGAACGAAAGACCGTGCCCGAGACGGGCGCGGCGTGGATTGTGGACCCGATAGACGGGACGAACAACTACGTCAGGGGCGGCCGGGTGTGGGGCACCGCGGTCGCGTCCGTCCGGGACGGCGAGGCGCTCGCCGCGGCGTTCGAGATGCCGGCGCTCGGGGACACGTACGCGGCGGCTAATGACGGCGCGACGCTGAACGGGGCGCCCTGTCGCGTGAGCAAAGAGCGCGACCCGACGGCGTTTCAAGTCGTGCTCCCCGGGTTCTGGGCGCACGGGGAGCGCGACCCGCTCAGGCAGCTCGTGGACGGTCTCGCGGCGCGTATCGGGGACCTGCGCCGCATCGGGTCCGCCCAGGCCAGTCTGGCCGGTGTCGCTGACGGGCAGTTCGACGCGGCCGTCACGAACACCGCGATGGCGCCGTGGGACACCGTCGCCGGCGTCCACCTCGTTCGGGAGGCCGGCGGACGGGTGACGGACGTGGACGGCGAGCGATGGACCCCCGACGCCTCGGGGGTGGTGGCCTCGAACGGCGCGTGCCACGACGCGCTGCTCGGGGCGCTTGAGGGCCGACCGCAACCCTGAAACCGGGGCGCTCTGACACTCCGGTATGTTCGACGCGCTAACCGCCAGCCGGGTGCGTCTCTGGGCTACGGCGGTACTCACGGCGGTTGTCGCCCTCGTTAGCGGGTCGTTGCTGTTCCCGCGGGCGGTGTACGGCGAGTTCATCTGGCACTACTTCTGGGGACCGGTGTACGCCGACGCGAACGGGGCGTACTGCGCGGTGTGGGACGGCGGCGCGCGGACGCTGCTGAACTCTCAGAGCGCGTGTGCGAGCGCTATGGAGCCGGTCGCGTACCCCGGCTACACGTTCGTCTCCGAGGTGGGGTATATGCTCACGCTCATCGTCGCGCTGTACGGCGTGTACCTGTTCTTAGAGGAGTTCGAACTCGGGGGGAGCAAGTCCTTTTTCTTCGCGCTGTTCCCGTTCATGTTCTTCGGCGGCGCGCTCCGCGTCGTCGAGGACGCGATGGACGCGGCGCGGGGAGCGGGCGTCGAACCCGCCGTCTCCTACCCGCTGAACGCGCTCATCATCAGCCCCGTCATCTACGGCACCGTCTTCGTGCTCACCGTCGCCGCGCTGGTCGGGGCCGTGTGGCTCGAACGCACGGGTCGCGTGCGACGCTACGAGGGGCCGCTGGCGCTGGCGGGTGTCGCCCTCACTCTCCTCTGTATCGTGGGACTGTCCGTGCTCTCCTTTACCACCGAGTACGTCGGCTTCCACCCGATATTCGCGGCGCTGACGCTCCTGATAGCCACCGTGTTGACGGCCGGCGTCTGGGCGTTCGTCCGGCGCTATCTCCCGGCCGCGACGCTCGGGACGCCCCGCATCGGCCCGGTCGTCATCTGGGCGCACGCCGTCGACGGCATCGCGAACGTCCTCGCCTCGGACTGGGCGACGGCGCTCGGACTTCCCTTCAACTACAGTTCGAAGCACCCGGTGGACCGCGTCATCGTCAACATCACGGAGATGCTATTCCCGGGGTCCGTCGTGGACACCATCGGTGACTCGTGGGGGTTCCCGCTCGTGAAACTCGTCGCCGCCACCGGCGCGGTGTGGCTGTTCGACGACACGATATTCGAGGAGAGCCCCCGCTACGCCGTGCTGTTGCTCGTCGCCATCGTCGCCGTCGGCCTCGGTCCGGGCACGCGGGACATGCTTCGGGCGACGTTCGGCATCTAAGGCGTCGCGGACAGCCCTCACAGTTCGTTTCAAAAGGAGAAGCGGCGTCGCAGCGGGGAGAACGAAGCGGCGTCGAAAGCTATCCCCGCCGGAATCCGAGCATGAAGCCGCCGGTGAAGCCGGCGGAGACGGAGAGCGTCGAGAGAATCGTCGAAATCCAGGAGGGCGGCGCGCCCGAGGCGGCGTCTCGACTCGCCTTGATGAATCCGGCGGTCAGGCGGTCCCAGTCCACCGTGATGATGCCCCGCGATTCGAGGAACTTGAACGCGGCGAGCTCGATGCCGACGAGAACGGCGATGAGTTTGGCAATCTTCTTCGCCGCGAACCCGATGATGCCCCCGATTACCGCGCCGGAACCGAACTCGATTCCGAGCGACGTCGGGTCGATATCGACCATATCCGGAGGTGCGCGCCCACCCACTAAGGCTTTTGTGGCGCTCAGCGGGTTTTGATGTCGTCTTTGTCCTTGATGATGCGGGTGTCGCCCTCCCCGGATGAAACCTCGCTGACGAGTTCGAACAGGTCGTTTTGCATCCCCGCGGGGATGGTGATGACGCCGACCCACGACCCGTCGGCCTGCCACTCCTCGCGCTCCAAGTCCCCGAACTCCCGGACCTTCGCCTGCCCGCTGCCGGCGTAGTCCGCGGGCAGACTCACCGCGATGGTGGCCTCCTCGAAGCGGATGGGGATGACCGGGCGGAGCGCGTCGAGGGCGTCGTCAACCTGTGACTCGACGGGTTCCATCGGGTCGACGGTGAAACCGGCCTGTTCGAGCGCGCGTTCGATGCGCTCGGGCGGGTGGGGGTTGTCGTCCTGCTGGGGGTTGATGGCGTTGCGCGTGATGGTGTTTATCAGTTGCTTGCGCTTCTGCTCTTGCATCTCGCGGCGCTGCTCCGCGGTTATCTGAATCTCCCCGCGTTCGATGACCTCGGGGATTATCTCCATCTCGTCGGTCGTTCCGAACACCTCCTCCAAGTCCTCCTCGGCCGGTCGGTCCCCCCGCGACGCGTTCTCGAACACGTCGCGGGCGGCGATGACGTCCTCCAAGTCGCCCTCGAACTCGCCGCGCTTCATGGCGAGCGCCGCGTCCGGGTCGACCAGCACTTCGAAGCGGGCGCCGTGGGATTCCAGGCGGGCCGTGACGGCGTCTTCGAGCGAAATCATACCGGCGGTTACGCTCCCCGACGTAAAGAAGTTCGCCCGATGGCGGGCGGGCCGCAAGGAGAACGCGGCGTTACTCGCCGTCGTCGGCGTCGGCGCCGTCGTCGGCGTCGTCAAGATACTCCGCGATTTCGCCGTTTTGCAACTCGATGAACTGGCCGCTCTCGGCGTCCACCGTCGAGAGCGAGACGCCTTCCGGCGTCACCGACTCCTCTTTGACCGCTTCGAGAGCGTCGAGGGCGAGGCCCACGGCGTCGTCGAGTTCGATGTCGTCGGCGTAGTTGTCTTCGAGATACTCGCGGATGTCGCCCGCGTTCCGGCCGATGGCCTCGGCCTTCCACTCGTTGGGCGTCCCCGAGGGGTCCGTCTCGTAGAGGCGGGGTTCGCCGTTCTCGACGCCGCCGATGAGGAGCGCGACGCCGAACGGGCGCGCGCCGCCGACCTGCGTGTACTGCTGGATGTGGTCGGTGACCTCCTTGGTGAGCGCCTCGACGCTAATCGGCTCCTCGTAGCGGAGGCGGTTGACCTGCGCCGAGCGCCGCGCGAAGTCGATGAGCTGTCGCCCGTCGGCCACGTGGCCGGCGGAGGCGATGCCGATGTGGTCGTCGGCCTTGTGTATTTTCTCGACGGAACGCCCCTCCATCAGCGGAGAGCGGGGGTTCACGTCGGCGGCGAGGACGACGCCGTCCTCGGCCCGGATACCGATACTCGCGCTACCACGCTTGACTGCCTCGCGGGCGTATTCGACCTGATAGAGCCGCCCATCGGGCGAGAAGATGGTGATGCCCCGGTCGTACGCCTGTTGTTGTTGACCCTGCATTGAATCACTCCATGTCGAGTGAGGTCGCGCCCGTCCACCGACTGTCCGAGCGAACGTCACGGAGATTGCCACGGCAGATGGCTCGGGAGTCGGCATCGCGGAACGCGACGCGCTTCTCGTCATACGCTTCCGGCGGCCCACGCATATACTTTTCCTCACAGGCCCGGACCGTGCCGCTTACCCCGATGACGGATGCGGCAACCGGCGCCCCCTCCACGCCGTCGACGCAGGCGACGGCCGCGCGCCCCGCTTCAACCTCGCCGCGGCGAACGCGAACGACGGCCTCGCCCACGGGCGCGCCGAACGAAAAGGAGAACACGCGCAGGTCGGCGTCGGCGCTTCCTGGGTCGCCCAACAGGTTGGCGGCCGCGAACCACAGTTCGCGCTGGAACGCGCCCCGGTCGAAGTCGGCGTCGGGCGTCGATTCGAGCCGAACCGCCAGATAGCGCCAGCGCGGGCGCAGGTGTTTCGGGAGGTGTTTCATCGCACGTCACCCCGCCCCTTCCGGACACCGGGCGCGATGAAGGAATCGTCGAAGCGCTCGCGGTTGCGCTCGACGAGACGACCCCACTCCCGGAACCCCTCGCGGACCTGCTCGCCCGTGAACCCTATCTGCTCCCCGAGCGCCGCCAGGTCACGCGGCGCGCGGAGGTGGAGGTGGCTGTCGGCGCAGACGCTACACACGTACGGCGCGTCGTAATAGAAGAGAATCTCCCGGAGTTTCCGGAGGTCACGGAGCGCCTGAACGCGCTCGCCGCCCGACGCCCGAAGAACCGGGCCGAAATCGAACTCGACGCGGACGCCGTTCTCGGCGGCGGCGCGCGCGAGAACGTGATTGAAGTCGCCGCGCTCCGTCATCGGCCGCGTGAGGACGTCGACGGCGGGCGTCTCGACGGCGAATCGGTTCCGGTCGGCGCCCCCGCCGGCGACACAGAGGATAGTAACGTCCTCGCGGGACTCACGGACCGCGCGGGTCAGCGTCCCCCGGTCGCCTCCGAGTTCGACGCCCCACACGGCGTCGGCGCCGTACTCCGCTTCGATAGCCTCGGCGTACGCCGCCCGGGAGTCGAACGTCGGCGGGACCACGTCGTCGCGGCTGTTCCGGACGACGACGCCGTCGTACCCGTGCTCGGACGCCGCGGCGGCGAAGCGGGCGGCGGTGCTCTCGCCCGCCGGGTCGGCGCGGACCGCCTCGTACATGCCTCACCCTTCGAGGGGGCGGCCAAAACCCCTCCGACTCAGTGGGCGCTGAACCCGTCTATCACCTCGTCGCAGTCGGGACAGGAAACGAGTTCGTTCTCGGTGCTTTTCGCGCCGGGCTGGCCGTCCTGGCGGGTCGGTCGCGTGCCGGGGCGGCTCTGAAGGTCGGAACCACAGAAAGGACACTCGTTCATTGTTCTGCTCCGTGGTACGACACACCACACCACGATACAAAAGCGTTTCCCCGGGCGTCGGCCCCGGGCTTAAGTAGAATCGGACCCTCGTTGTACGCGTGTGACAGGGAGCGATAACGGCCGAGCGGTCATCGCGAAGCGCGTCGATTTCGGTGACGCGGACACGGGCGAAATCCGCGAGCTAGCCCGCGCCGCCGGCTACGACGTGGTCGGTGAGCTGACCCAGTCCAGAAAGGAGGACCCCAGCCTCCAGTTCGGGGAGGGGAAGGCGGCGGAGCTACACCGAATCGTCCGCCACGAGGACGCCCGCACGGTCATCTTCGACAACGAACTCGGCCCCTACCAGCGCTACAACCTCGGCCAGCGACTGCCCGAGAACGCCGAGGTGATGGACCGGTTCAAGCTCATCCTCGACATCTTCGGCCAGCGCGCGAACACCCGCAAGGCCCAGCTTCAGGTCGAACTCGCGGAGCTCCGGTACGAACTCCCGCGCGCGGAGGCGAAAACGAGCCTCGCGCGCCGCGACGAGCGCCCCGGATTCATGGGCCTCGGGGAGTACGACGAGTCCCGCGAGCAGGACATCAAATCCCAAATCTCCGAGATTCGGGACGAACTCGACCGCATCGAGACGACGGAGCGCCAGCGCCGCGAGCAGCGCCACGAGTCCGGGTTCGAACTCGTCGCGCTCGCCGGCTACACGAACGCCGGAAAATCAACATTACTGCGGACGCTCGCCGCGGACCTCGACACCGACGAGAACGAGGACCTCCACCCGGACCTCGACCCGACGGCCGAGTCCGAGGACCGCCTTTTCACGACGCTCGGAACGACGACGCGCCGGATGGACATCGACCGGCGCGACGTGCTCCTTACCGACACGGTGGGGTTCGTCTCCGACCTCCCCCACTGGCTCGTCGAGTCGTTCAAGTCCACGCTCGACTCGGTGTACCAGGCCGACCTCGTACTACTCGTCGTGGACATCTCCGAGCCGGTCGCGGAGATACGCGAAAAACTCGTCACCTCCCACGACACCCTCTACGAGCGCAACGAGGCGCCCATCGTGACGGTGCTCAACAAGACCGACCGCGTCTCCGGGGCGGAGTTGGCGGAGAAGCGGGAGGCGCTCTCGGCGCTCGCCCCGAACCCCATCGCGGTGTCGGCGGCCGAGGACATCGGTCTCGACGAACTCCGGGCGCGCGTCCACGACGAACTCCCCGAACAGCACCGCGAGACGCTCGTTCTCCCGCTCTCCGAGGACGCGATGAGCGTCGTCTCGTGGGTCCACGACAACGCCCACGTCCGGAGCGTCGACTACGGCGACGAGCAGGTGACCATCGACTTCGAGGCCCGGCGCGCCGTCGTGGAGCGCTCCCGCGCGAAGGCGGGGGAGCTCACCCCCGCCGAGCCCTGATTACTCCGCCGCGTCGTACAGCGCCTCCGGGAGGCGTTCGGGCAGGTCGGACGCCAACAGCCCGTAGCCGCGCTCCTCGACGGCGGCGTCGCCGGCGACACCGTTCGCGTACGCCGCGATGGCGGCGGCGTCGAGCGCCGGGAGCGTCGAGGCCAGCGCGGCCGTCGCGCCCGCGAGCACGTCGCCGGTCCCCCCGACGGTCATCCCCGGATTGCCGGTGCGGTTTACTCTCGTGTCCGCGCCGTCGCTGACGACGTCGTAGGCACCCTTCACGAGCAGAGTAACACCTAGTTCCGCGGCGAAGTCAGCGACGAGTTCGGCGCGCTCCTCGTAGTCGTCGCTCCGGGGCCCGCCCATGCCAACTAACTCGCCCTGGTGGGGCGTACATATCGTGTCGCCGTCCCGCGCTCCCACGTCGGGGACGACCCGGAGCGCGTCGGCGTCGACGACCACGTCGCCGTCGTAGCGGTCGAGGAACGCCCGGCAGGCGTCGAGCGTCTCGTCGGCGTTTCCCAGCCCCGGCCCGATGAGGACGGTGTCGGCGTCGTAGCGCTCGGCGGCGTCGAGAACCGCGTCAACCCGGTCTCTTGTGAACCGCTCGCCGTCGTAGGCATCGACGATGAGGTCCGGAGCGTACCCCTGTACCTCGTCCGCAATGCGCTCGGGGACACAGCAGAAGGCAAGGTCCGCGCCGGCCCGGAGCGCCGCGAGGCCGGCGAGCGCCGGCGCGCCGGTGTAGGGACCGCCGCCGACGACGAGCACCCGGCCGAAGTCCCCCTTGTGCGCGCTGGGGTCGCGACCCAGTTGCAAGAGGTCGCCGGGGCCGACGAAGCGCTCGGCGGCCTCGGGGATGCCGATGTCCGCGACGGTGACGTTCTCGAACCCGTCGAGGCCGGGTTTCAGGTCGTGGAAGGTGACAATCCTGTCCGCCGCGACGGCGACGCCGCCCGCCTCGTCGGTGTCGGCGTCGACGCCGGAGGGCACGTCCACCGAGACGACCGTTGCGTCGGCGTCGTTGATGCGCTCGGCGGCGCTTCGCTCGGGGTCGCGGAGCGCGCCGGTGACGCCGGTGCCCAGAAGCGCGTCCACGATGACATCGGGCGAGCCGAGTTCGAGCGCCGTCGAGTCGGTGACCGTTCGGGCGTCGTACTCGCCTTCGACCAGCGCTGTCCAGTTCTCGCGGGCGATGTCCGTCGCGATGGACTCCGGGCGGCCGAGCAGGTGGACGGTCACGTCGAACGCATCGAGGAAGCGGGCGGCGACGAACGCGTCCCCGCCGTTGTTCCCGCGGCCGGCAACGACGGCGACGCTCCCGTCGTCGGGCGCGACGTCCCGAACGACGCGGGCGACGGCGTTCCCGCTGGACTCCATCAGTTGTTTCCGGGGGACGCCGACGGCCTCGGCGTTCCGGTCCACGGCGGCCATCCGCTCGCTGGAAATCATGGTCGGTGGTCGGAGCGGGCGGGACTTGAGGGTACTGGCGAGCGTCGGCGCTGGGGAGGCGAGAGCCCACAGAGCGATGTGACGGACGACCACCCCTCACAGGGAATAGTTTATGCGTCCAGATGGCCCCATCTCTGATGATGGGGCTCGAACAGTTCGTCGACGAACGGGAACCCTCCGACCGCACGCTGGTCGTTCTCGACGGCGGCGGACCGGAAATCATCCGCCAGTCCCTCGGTCGACTCTTCGAGAACCAGTCCGTCCGCGTCCGCGACGCCGTCCCGGAGACGAAACAGGAGGAGGACACCGTGGTGCTCGTCGAGGACGGCGAGGTCATCGAGAGCACGCCGCTCGAAGCGGTGTACAACGCCGTGCTCGGCGTGAACACCGACCTGTACACCACCGGCTCGCGGAAGCTAGAGGAGGCGGCCCTCCCGGCGGTGCTCGAAGGGCTCGAAGGCGTGCTGTTCGAACTACAGGACTACCCCGCATCGGAGCGGGAGAAGCTCCTCCTGGTCGCGATATCCCGGGCCATCGAACGGCGCGCATACCTCGGTAAGGAGGGGAAGGTGCGCTCGTCGTTCCAGCGACTCTCACGCATCAACGACGAGCGCGGCACCCGGAGCGTGTACGAGCGCCTCTCCGAGGAGGGACTCGACGTTCACCTCTACGGGCAACCGGACTGGACGCCCGGTCCCGAGTTCGACGTGACGATTCACGGCGGCTACACCGAGGATTTCGTCAGTTCGTGGTTCGTCGTGTACGACCCCCCGGAGGGAGTCGGGGACCCCGGCGCACTGGTGGCGTTCCGGAAGGACCGCTCGACGTGGCGCGGGTTCTGGACCTTCCACCCCGCGGACGTGACGCGTATCGCGCGATACGTCGAAGCCGAACTGTGACTCGAACGCCGGGGTTTATAATCGCGTGTTTGTGAACGTATTTCATGGACGACGACACCGACACACAGGAGTCACAGACACACACTCATTTTTCCCGGCGCGCGATGCTCGCGCTCTCGGGCGCGGGACTCGCCGCGCTCGCGGGCTGTAGCGGCGGGGGCGGCGACGACCCGACGAGCACGACGGACACAACCGGCACGACGACAGCGACGACTACCACGACTGAACAGACGACCACCACGACGCGAACGACCGAACAGAAGAGCATCGAGGAGCTGAAAGGCGAGTACAGCTGTCCGTCTCCGAACCGGGACCCCGACATCGTCGTCGCGCAGGACGGCAGCGGCGACCACGAGACAGTCCAGGCCGCCATCGACGCGGTGCCCGAGCGGACGGCCGAGGAGACGGTTGTGTACATCAAATCCGGGCGCTACAAGGAGAAGCTGAAAATCTCGCGTTCGAAGCTCAACACCACGTTCGTCGGTGAGAGCGCCACGGAGACGGTGCTCACCTACGACGACCACGCCGACAAGACGAACGACCGGGGGATGGAGCTCGGCACCGGCGGGTCGGCCAGTTTCGCCATCACCGCGCCCGACTTCACGGCGGTGAATCTCACCATCGAGAACGCCGCTGAACCCGTCGCGCAGGCCGTCGCCGCGCGCGTCGAGGCGGACCGGGCGCTGTTCTCGAACTGCCGGTTCCTCGGGAACCAGGACACGCTGTACACGCTCTCGGCAGAACGGCAGTACTACCACGACTGCTACATCGAGGGCGACGTGGACTTCATCTTCGGCGCGGCGACGGCGTACTTCGAGGACTGTGAGCTGTTCTGTAAGCCGGACGGGGGGTACGTGACCGCCGCTTCCACGCCCCAGGACGCCAACTTCGGCTACGTGTTCAACAACTGCGAGTTCACCGCGGCGGAGGGGACGGCCGATGACTCCTACTATCTCGGCCGCCCGTGGCGCTCCTACGCGCGGACCGTCGTGATGAACTCCTATCTCGGGGACCACATCCACCCGGCGGGGTGGGACAACTGGGGCGAACCCGCGAAAGAGGAGACGGCGACGTACAAGGAGTACCAGAACGAGGGACCGGGGTACACGCCCGAGGAGCGCGTCGAGTGGGCCGGCGAACTGTCCAACTACATGGCGAGCAAACACTCGGATTTGGAAGACGTGCTCGACGACTGGAACCCCGCGCGGTGTCTGTAGGGTTTCGGGAACCCCACGGACCGACCCTCGCGACCCGGAACACGGCACAGAATGGGGGACACAACCCGACCGTTCCTCCGACCCGCCCACGGCATTTATAATGCTGGTTTGTTATTGTCTAACAAGGTAAGTTCATGCGCACAACAGGCGACCAGATACGCGTCCTCCACGTCGCGGACCCGGCGTCCGTAGACGGGTCAGTGGCCACCGTCGGGGAGGACTCGGAGCGCTTCGTCGTCGAATCCGCCGCCGACACAGACGGAGCGCTCGCAAAACTTGCGGAGGACGTCGACTGCGTCGTCGCCGGCTACGACCTCCCGGACGGGACCGGCGTCGACTTGCTGAAGGCCGTCCGGGAGGAACACCCCACGCTCCCCTTTATCCTGTACACGGACGCGGGGAGCGAGGCCGTCGCAAGCGACGCGGTGTCGGCGGGCGTCACGGATTACCTCCCGCGGGAGCACTCCGAGCGTTCGGGGACCCTCGCGGACCGAATCGAGCGTGCGGTCGAGGAGCACCGCTCCCAGCAGGGCGTGGACGAGGAGCGCCAACTCGAGTTGTTCTTCGAGCAGTCGCCGCTCGGCGTCATCCAGTGGAACGAGGCGTTCGAACTCGTCCGGATGAACCGCGCCGCCGAGCGGATTCTCGGCTACGCGGAGGAGGCGCTCATCGGGGAGAGCTGGGAGACCGTCGTCCCCGAGTCGGAGCGCGACGCCATCGACGAGGTCACCGACAGCCTCCTGGAGAACAGAGGCGGGTACCACAGCGTCAACGAGAACGTCCGGGAGGACGGCGAGCGAATCGTCTGCGAGTGGCACAACCGGGTCGTCACCGACGGGGACGAGGTCGTCGCCGTCTTCTCGCAGTTCCACGACGTCACCGAGCGTCGAGCACAGCGACGGGATTTGAAGCGGACGAACACCGTCCTCCAGACGGTGCTACAGAACCTCCCGGCCGGCGTCCTCGTCGAGAGCGCCAACCGGGAGGTGCTGGTGGCCAACGACCGGCTGTGTTCGGTGCTCGGCCTTCAGGGGGCGGGCGCTGACCTCGCCGGCGAGGACTGCGAGACGCTCGTCGAGGAGATAGCGACGCAGTTCGACGACTCCGAGGCGTTCACCGCCCGCGTCGAGGAGATACTGAGCGCGCGCGAACCCGTCCGGGGCGAGACGCTCACGACCGCCGACGGCCGCACGCTCGAACGCGACTACGTGCCGTACACGCTCCCGGACGGCGAGGCGGGCCTCTGGATATACCGGGACGTCACCGAGCGTACGGCGCGCGAGCGGGAGTTGGAGGCACAGAACGCCCGCCTCGACGAGTTCGCCAGCGTCGTCAGCCACGACCTCCGCAACCCGCTGAACGTCGCGCAGGGGCGCGTTGAGTTGGCCCGCGAGGAGTGCGACACCGACCACCTCGAACCCGCTGCGAACGCCATCGACCGGAGCCTGACGCTCATCGAAGACCTGCTGACCCTCTCACGAGAAGGGGGACAGATAACCGAGTTCGAGACGCTCGCACTCGGGCCGACGACCGAGAGCTGTTGGCAAAACGTCGAGACGGAGGACGCGACGCTCCTCACGGAGACCGAGCGGACGGTGCGCGCGAACCCCAGTCGCCTGAAGGAGCTTCTAGAGAACTTGATTCGGAACGCCGTGGAACACGGTTCCACGGACAGGCGGTCGGAGACCGCCGATACCGAACACAACGACGGCGTACGCGTCACCGTCGGGGACACCCAGGACGGGTTCTTCGTCGCGGACGACGGCGACGGCATTCCCCGGGAGGAACGCGAGCGGGTGTTCGAGGCGGGCTACTCGTCGAGCGAGGACGGCACCGGCTTCGGGCTCAACATCGTGCGCGAAATCGCTGACGCGCACGGGTGGAACGTGCGGGTGACCGAGAGCGAGACGGGCGGCGCGCGCTTCGAGATAACCGGCGTCGAGTTCGTCTGACTGGGTTCCTCAGAGCTTCTCGGCGGCCAACGCCTGCTCGGAGCGCCGTGTCGCCTGTTCGAGGCGGTTGTCGACCGCGCGGGCCAGCGAATCCGGGAGCGAGTCGCGAGCCTCCGAGAGCCGCGTCGAGACGCGTTCGAGGCGCTCCGCGACCGTTTCGAGGCTCTGGTTCGCGTTCGCCCGGTCGCCGGCCGCGGCGCTGTCGGCAGCGCGCTCTGCGGCGTCCGCGACGGCACCGAGCGCGTTCGCGAGCCCGTCGACCGCGTTCCGTTGGCCGCCGTCCCCGCTACCCCCACCGTTCGTGTCGTCGCTGTCGTCGCTATCGTCGCTCCCGACCGCGGCAACCTCCACGCGCGTCTCCGCGGCAACGTCAGCGAGATACGTCGCGAGCGACCCCTTCCCGGTCCGGGGGTTCTCGATGCGGACGCGCTCCTCCGTGTCGGGGTTGACCCGGAACGCTCCGACCTCGTCGTTTTCGTCCCGCACCTCCGTCGTGAACGCGCCGCCGCGGTGGACGTACACCGCGTCGGGGCCGGACAGCGGCGCGTCGTACAGCCGGCCGGCGAAATCGTCCTCCACGGCGAGGTCGGTGAGTTCGCTGTCGGCCCCGCTGGGGTCCACCTCCATCTTCGTGGCGTCCCCGCGGGCGACGACGGGTATCTCGCCGTCGACGCCGGCGGCGGTCGGGCCGCCGCCGTCCGAGACGGACACCGTTTCGCTGTGGGGGGCGACGCCGGCGCCGTTGACTGTCAGGGTGTGCTCGCCCGCCGGCACGTCCTGAACGGCGGCGATGCCGTTGAACGTCGGCACGGCGACGGGGTCGCTCTGGAGCAACGCGAACAACTCCACGGACGAGGAGACGGTTGTCAGCCCCTCGCCGTCGGGGGCGTCGCCGTTCGAGACGGCGTTCGTCACGCCGGCGATAACCTGGTTGACTGGCGAGGGCTCACCGATGGCGTCGTACCGGTCCGCGAGCGCCTGCCGGTGAGCGGGTTCGCTGATGTCGGCCGCGGGGTCGTCGTATCGAGGGGTGTCCCAGGGCACGCTCGTCGTCGTGATGTGGCTGGCGACGGCGTTCTCAGCGAACGACGGAATCTCGAACTCGAAGCTCAACTGCGTGCCGGAGAACGCGGCGATGTGTTCGAGTTCGGCGCTCGGCACCAACTCGTAGGTCGCGTCCGCGTCGGCGGCGTCGTCGGCTCCCTCGAACTCGAAGCGATATCCGGTTTCGCGCCGTGGGAGGTCCGGCGGCGACCGGAGCGACTCGAAGGACCGGACCGTCAGGTCCTCGGAGATGAGATGCGACGCGTCCACGGATGGGAGACGCTCGTGTTCGTACAGCGGCTCGCCGTCGAGTTCGGGGACCGCGTAGGGGAGCGTCAACCCCTCGTCGCGCGGGAGGCCGTACGCGAGCGGGACGGACGCGACGGATTCGATGGTGTCGATGACGCTGTTCGTGATGTCAGCGACGCTCCCGTCGAGGGGGAGCCGCTGGAAGGAGTCGGCGTCCTCGTTGACCGAGAGGCCGCTGGAGTGGGAGCCAAGCTCGGTCAGAATACGCGGCTGGCGGCTCCCGTCCGGGTCGAGGAACTCGTTGTTCGGCACCTTCCGGGAGTGCGAACTGGCGACGTACAGCTGGGGTTCGTCCTCGTCGGTGTCCACGAACACGTGGAGCACCTCCCAGTCGTGCCAGTGGAAGTTCGTGCTGAACTGGTCGAACGCGGAGTAGAGCCAGAACTGGACGACGGCGAGGGGCGACTCCTCGTACGCGACGGCGTGGTAGAACGCCGTCGGCGCGGGCGGGTCGCCGTCGCGTTCGACGTAGCCGTTCAGCGCGTCGAAGCCGTCGACGACAGTGTCTCCCTCCCGTTCGCTCTCGTAGGGCCGGGGGTCCGTCGGGAACCACTGCTCGTGTTCGTCGAAGTACAGCGTCGGCGCGAACTGCTCCGCGAGCTCCTTCGCGCGCTCCGCGGAGACGCCCGACGTGTCGGCGTCCGCCCCCGGCTGGAACAGCGAGCAGCCGGCGAGCGACGCCGACGCGGCGCCCGCGACGCCAGTGAGCACCGCCCGCCGGTCGAGGGTCCGCGGCGTCTCAGTCACGGGTCACCACCGGGAAAGGGTCCGGATGAGTCCCCTCTGTTCGTTGTGCGAGCGTCGTCTCATTACCTCGTGTAGCGGCGACCGCCGGATACAACTTGTGGCGTCCGCCACGAAGCGCCCGAACGCGGACGCTCCTCGTGTGGTGTGAAGTGTGAAAATTGGTTAGTACGCGTCGCCGCGTGCGATGAGCCGAGTTAGACGCGGACGACGTTCGTCGCGCGGGGACCCTTGGGTGCGTCCTCGATCTCGAACTCTACGTCTGTGCCTTCTTCGAGGTCCGGGCCGCCGACGTCCTCCATGTGGAAGAACACGTCCTCGTCCGCGTCGTCAGTCTCGATGAATCCGTAGCCGCCAGTGTCGTTGAAGAAATCAACGTTTCCGCTTGACATTACAGTCACAGAGAGGGTGCCGTGAGGGATAACCCTGCCGAGAGCCGCGGTATCACGGCCGTCGGCGGCGATTTGTGGCGTTGCGTCCCCAGTCGCGGCGCTTATCCGGCCCGTCTCCCTCAATCCGCTATGGCGACGCTGGGGACGAAGTTGGTCGGGATGGACGCGATACCGGCGACGATTCACTACGCCGACGGCGGCCAGGACGGCCCGCTGGAGATTCAACACGTCCAACTCGACGGGGACACCGTGACCGCCGTCATCTACGTTCGGGCGGGCGACACGCGCTCGCTCGCACGCATCACCGGCGACGTGTCCGACGAGGAGCTCGCGCTCCAGATTCCGACGGCGCAAGCGGAGTTCGACTCGCTCGACGAACTCGCGGCGGACGACGAGACATTCGAGACGGTCAAGACAGTCACGGGCATCGAGACGGACCTCTGAGCGCCCTCCCGGGCGCGCTCGCGGGAGCGGCCCGCGACCCGAACGCGAACTACGCCGCGTCGGACTCGAAGGCGTCACCGAGCAGACGGTCGAGCGCCTTGCGGAGGTGCTGGTGGAACGTCGGGCCGGAGATGCCGAGGTCGCTCGCGACCGTCTCGCCGGTGTTCTCGCGGGGCCAGTCGAAGTAGCCGTTGACGTACGCCGCCTGGAGCGCCTGGAGTTGGCGCTCGGTCAGCACTTCTTCGAGGTCGTGTTTGAGCGCGCTCCCGGCCTCGTCCGCCGACACCGTCCGCCGACTGAGGCTGGCGGACGG
>Ga0207719_100247_pt1 | contig 40731 bp, 32 predicted proteins | sample A23P1SouthBayCA_2_FD_187279 | JGI IMG/M metagenome (GOLD analysis project Ga0207719, IMG submission 187279) | Aerobic enrichment media microbial communities from Eden Landing Ponds, California, USA - A23 P3 (3) (SPAdes) | ecosystem: Environmental > Aquatic > Marine > Unclassified | place... | reverse complement strand
GTCTCGTCCTCCGTCTCGACGGTGACGGTCGCCGAGTCGGTCACCGCTTCACCGTCTTCCAGGTAGGGTCCGTCGGCTTCGCCGTTCGTGCTCACGAAGTCGTAGACCTCCTGATTGCTGTCTTCGGTGTCCTCGTGCGGCATCGCGATCAGCGTCTCCGTCAGGTCGCTCTGATTCACCTCGGCACCCTCGACGTCGAACAGCGTCACGGTGACGTTCTCGTGGGGACCGGGTTCGAGGTAGTCGGAGACGCCGACGACGCTCCCGACCGCGTCACCCTCCAGCAGCGTGTCGTTGTGGATGACGACGAAGCCACCCTCGGACATCTCGACGCTCTCGATCAGGACGGCGCTCCCGTTCGAGGTCTGGTTCGAGAAGGTGACTGACGCAGTCAGCATTTCAGTCTCGTTGTCGACCGGGGTTTCGGTCTCGTTGTCGACCGGGGTTTCGGTCTCGTTGTCGACCGGGGTTTCGGTCTCGTTGTCGACCGGGGTTTCGGTCTCGTTGTCGACCGGGGTTTCAGTCTCGTTGTCGACCGGGGTTTCAGTCTCGTTGTCGACCGGGGTTTCAGTCTCGTTGTCGACCGGCGTCTCGGTCTCGTTGTCGACCGGCGTTTCGGTCTCGTTGTCGACCGGCGTTTCGGTCTCGTTGTCGACCGGCGTTTCGGTCTCGTCCTCCGTCTCGACGGTGACGGTCGCCGAGTCGGTCACCGCTTCACCGTCTTCCAGGTAGGGTCCGTCGGCATCACCGTCCGTGCTCACGAAGTCGTAGACCTCCTGGTTGCTGTCGTCGGTGTCCTCGTGCGGCATCGCGATCAGCGTCTCCGTCAGGTCGCTCTCGTCGACATCGGCACCCTCGACGTCGAACAGCGTCACGGTGACGTTCTCGTGGGGACCGGGTTCAAGGTAGTCGGAGACGCCGACGACGCTCCCGACCGCGTCGCCCTCTAGCAGCGTGTCGTTGTGGATGGCGACGAAGCCACCTTCGGACATCTCGACGCTCTCGACGACGACGGTCGTCCCGTCCGAGGTCTGGTCCTCGAAGGTGACTGACGCGCTCGTCATTTCGGTGTCGTTGTCGACCGGTGTTTCAGTCTCGTTGTCGGTCGGCGTCTCGGTGTCGTTGTCGTCCGGGGTTTCGGTCTCGTTGTCGGTCGGAGTTTCGTCAGGGGGCGCTGCCTCGGCACTCCCTATCGTCAGGCTCCCGACCGATAGTTCGGACACGGTCGTGGACTCGGCGTTCAGACTCCCGGCCGTGAGCATTCCGTCGACCGCTCCGGTTGCCGACGCGGAGCCGTCAAACGTGACTTGCTCGGCTTCGACGCCGTCGAGAGCGATGAACTCGATCTGGGCGTCGACGGTGGCAACGTTGTCCTCGACGGTCACCGTTGCCTCACTGATCCCACCGATTTCGATGGATTCGACCTCGAACCCCTGGACGTTGTTGCCGATGGCCGCGCTGAACGAATCCTCCAGGATGTTCTCCGTCCCGTCGAACTGGCCGAGGTCGACTGTGAGACCCGATACGTTGACGTTGGTCATTCGGATCTCTTCGGCCGAGACGTCTTCAGCCGTCACCGTCTGACCGGCCGCTCCGGGGTCGTCCTGTTGGACCTGTGCGCCCGCCCCCCCGTCCGCTATGGCTCCTGCTGTTCCTGCTGACAGAATGGCGACGGCCGCCACCACTATCACTGTAAACCGTCCGCCTGGTACATCTAGCTTTGCCATCTCGATAATAGAGAACTGCGAGGGTTGTTGTTATGCGCAGAGACAAGTGTAGTAATCCGGGAGCCAGTAGCATAATCCGAAATTTTTGCGCTGTTGCCCGTCAACTCTCTCCCCCCGGGCTTAGCAACGATCACAGAACTGTTGTGTAAGCCGATCGTGTCCGCGGAACGATCGAGTTACTCCACTCTACGACGATCACCGTGATCCCGGGACGTCGTCCCGTCCCCCGAATTTCGGGGCCCCGTCAGTATCTCCCTCCCTCGCTCGCTACACGTCCCACTTCCTTTTCCTGGACTCGTCCCGTGTAGGGTTCGTTACACCCACACGAACCTACGTCGGGTAAGGTCGGGCATGGTAGCCGAAACGTGCTAGGGATCGTCACGCCGGAGTGATTCCCAGATCGCTCGAAGTCGGGACGGGCCGGATGTACGGTGTCACCGCCCGGATGAGCCGTGTGTGCTCACCCCGGTCGTTCGGTTCCGATCCCCGTGCTGCGCGTACGGGTGCGCGATCGCTCACGCTCGCGGGCAGGAGCAGCGTGACTTCAGTCGAGTGCTCTCCCGGTCCGCTCTCGCCCCGTGACCACGGACGAGTTCAAGAGTACGGAGCACGAAGAGGAGGTATGGAACTGCCGAAAACACTCCGTGACAACGACCGACTTGTTCGCACACTCGCCGCCGTTGGCCTGTTGGTGTTCGCCCTCCGGTCGCTCCGGAAGGGGAAGCGACTGCGCGGCGCGCTGGCGGGCCTGGGTGCCGTCGCACTCGGGTACGGGGCGTCGACCGAGTCCAGCGACGCGGTGGAACACTTCGCCGAGGAACTCGATACGGGATCGACGACCGAAGACGAACAGTTGCGCTGTGCGATCTGCGGCGACCCGATCGTCACGGGACAATCCCGGAAGCCAAACGAGAACGCCGAGACCGTCCACGAGGCTTGCCTCAAAGCGCCCGCGTGAACACCGAGTCCATCCCCGACTCCTCCACGCATTCGGTCTCCTTCAAATCCACCGGGGTTTTCACCGCTCGCGGCGGTGGCAGGAAAATGTCGCCACCCGGAGTTGCGACCTCTATCGGGCGTAGCGCCCCGACAACGCCCGCGCTCGCCGTCGCTCGCACGGACGGGAACGGCTCGAATCCACCGGGTTCGCGTTTCGGAGACTACCAACGACCGAAACGCTCGAACCGATTACCTCGGCGGAAGCCAAGGAGGTTCAAATGACTGACTACCACAGTTGGTACACGGCGTGTTGTTCTTCCGCTGTCGCTCACTCCACGCCGTACATTCCCACATGAGGTCGATTGAGGGGCCTATCTGGTCAAACGTTTGAATATTCGATTCCCGAATGACACTATGGCGACCTCAAAGCGGCTGTCTGGACGCGACTGGAACGGTCGTGATCTACTGACCGGGCCGATTTCTTCTTGAACGGATCGGTCTCGGAGGAACGGGGAGTTACTTCCGTTTCACAGTCGCCGCACAGGTCAGCGCGGAACAGCGTGCTGCGTGTAACCCGTGGCATTCCTTTCTCATACTTGCTCCGCTCATTCTCGGTACTATCTTCGTTCTTGTCGGCGGTGTCGCATCTTTAGTGGGTCTCGGCGTGTCTCTCGACCAGCTCACGAGCAGTCTCGAAAACTGCATCGGCTCGCTGTGGCTCTCTGGCTTCGGCAGTTACACGAATAAGTGGCTGCGTTCCACTCGCACGAACGAGGAACCAGGCGTCTCCGAGGTCGACTCGGACCCCATCGAGAGTGTCGACGGCATCGTACTCGGTTTGCACTGCGGTCGTAATCTGCTCCATGACTGTTGTTTTCTCGGTGACTTCGAGGGTTGTCCGACGAGTGGGGTACCGTTTGATACTTTCAACCTCTTCGGCGAGGGACCCCCTCTCAGCCACGAACTCGACGAGCTTTGCCGCTGCTAACGGACCGTCCGGACAGAGGGTGTTCTCCGGGAATATCCATGCCCCACTCGGCTCCCCCCCGAACACAACCCCCTCCTCGGTGGTTCGTTCGGCCACGAATACGTCACCGACGCGGGTCAACACGACTTCTGCACCGACGGCTTCGAGCGTGTCCGCAACGAGGAGGCTCGTGTCGACGGGGACCGCAACGCGGTCGCCGGGCCCTACGGCTTCCCGGGCGAACAGTGCCAACAGGACGTCGCCAGGGACGAACTCCCCGTCGTCAGTAACGGCCATCATACGGTCGGCATCGCCATCGTGAGCGATCCCGAGGTCCGCGTCGCTCCCCGCCACTGTTGCGGCGAGTGTAGCGCAGTTTTCGGCAGTCGGCTCGCTGGGGCGACCCGGGAACCGGCCGTCGGGCTGGGCGTTAAGCGTCTCGACCGAACAACCGATCTCCTGGAGAGCCTCGACGCTGACGCCGCCAGCCCCGTTTCCGATGTCGACTACAACCGAAAGTGACTCGCAAGGCTCCACAGCCTCGGCGATTGCTTCGACGTGACTTGCTTGTGCTCGCGTCCAGGACGACCGAGTCCCGAGGCAGTCCCAGGATTTCCGGTCGAAATCGGCCGCCCGAAGCCGGTCTTCCAGGCGATCCTGTCGGGGCTGGTCGAAGGCCTGTCCGGAGGGCTGCCAGAGTTTGAGACCGTTGTCCTGTGGTGGGTTGTGCGAGGCGGTCACCACAATTCCGGCGTCGGCGTCCTGTACAGCGACTCCACGGGCGATCGTCGGCGTCGAAGCGACCCCTGCGTCGACTACGTCGGTCCCACACTCGATTAGCCCCGCCGTTAGCGCGCTGACCAGCATCGGCCCGCTGGTACGAGTGTCCCGTCCAACGACGACTCGATCGGTCTCGGCCGCCACTGCTCGCCCGACTGCGAGGGCCAGTTCGGCGTCGACCTTAGAGCCTACATGCCCTCTGATACCGCTCGTCCCGAAGTACTCACTCTCCGTCATTATGTTATTACGAGACGTCAGCCATTATAAACCTCCATCCGACTGACCAAACTCGACTCCATCCTCAAATCGTCGCAGGCAGTCGAGATGGCGGACTCTCCCCAACTCAGTGTGACGACCCCAATCGATCGAGTCGGCGATGACCACAGCGGATAAACCCTGTGCCGCCGTCGGCGTCACACATGTACGGAGTCGTGCTCGCGGCCGGCCGCGGGACCCGCATGCGGCCGCTGACGGATCGTCGGCCGAAACCGCTCCTCCCGGTCGGGGACCGCTTCCTGCTCGAACGGGTGTTCGATACCGCGATCGACGCCGTCGACGAGTTCGTCGTCGTCACCGGTTTCCGCGGCGAGATGATTCGCGAGACGATCGGCGAATCGTACCGAGACCACCCGGTCAGCTACGTCCGACAGGAAGCACCAAAGGGGACGGCCCACGCCGTGTCCTGGGCCGCGTCCGTCGTCGACGACGACTTCCTCGTGCTCAACGGCGACGTGGTCGTCGACGCGTCACTCCCGCGGGCGCTCGCCGACGCCGATGGGACGGCCGTCGCGGGTACAGAGGTCGTGGACCCACGGGCATACGGAGTGCTCTCGACGGCCGAGGACGGCACGCTTGCGGGCATCGTCGAGAAGCCCGACGACCCGCCGACGAACCTCGCGAACGTCGGCTGTTACGCCTTCGAGCCCGAGGTGTTCGACTACATCGACCAGACGCCCGAAAGCAAGCGTGGCGAGTACGAAATTACGACGACGATCGAACTGCTGCTTGCCGACGACCGACAGATCGACGTGGTGCCCTACGCGGGGACGTGGCTCGACGTCGGACGGCCATGGGAGTTGTTGAAAGCCAACGAACTGGCGCTCGGCGAACTGCGGGAGTCCGCAGAGTCAGTTGCCGGTGTCGTTGAGGAGAACGTTCACCTTCACGGCCCGGTCGTCGTGGAAGACGGCGCTCGACTCCGGTCCGGGGTGTACGTCGAGGGGCCAGCAGTGATTCGAGCCGGTGCCGAGGTGGGCCCGAACGCGTACATTCGTGGGGCGTCCGTGATCGGACCCGATGTCCACGTCGGTCACGGCGTCGAGATCAAAAACAGCGTGCTCATGGCTCGTGCGTCGGTGGGTCACCTCTCGTACGTCGGCGACTCCGTGCTCGGCCGAGACGTCAACTTCGGCGCAGGGACGAACGTCGCGAACCTCCGACACGACGGTGCGAACGTCCGGTTGACAGTAAAAGATGACCGCGTCGACACTGGGCGCCGAAAACTCGGTGTGATCGTCGGCGACGGCGCGAAAACCGGCATCAACACGTCGCTGAACGCTGGTGTTCGGCTCGGCAGCGACGCGAGGATCCCCCCGGGCGAGACCGTCACTCGCGATCGGGGGTTCGAGTAGCGCCTGTACCCACGGGCGTCGGACCACTCACTGGTTCGTCGCGTAGCGAGCGAACACGTCTCGCACAGGGTCGGCGGCGGCTTTGAGCCGTTCCGTGTACGCCGGGCGGTCCCACGTGGGAGGAACGTATGCCGCTGTGCGGAGCCGTCCGTCAGTCACGCCGGGCACCGCGTGTGTGAGATTCGTCGCACCCTCGACCGGGGTTGCGGTTCCGTCTGCGTCTGCCGGCGCGTACGAAGCGGCAGCGACCGCGATTTCTTCGAACGGTTCGTACGCCGAAAGGCCCTCGTTCCAGAAATCGCCGAGACGGCGACGCCGGCTCGGATCGGCGACGTTGAGCAACAGCCACGGAAGCCGAATCTCGACCGCGTTCGTCGACGGCGACACGTTGACGTCTGCCAGCGAGTCGTAGGCCGGTGACTCGGGGTTGCCGTTGCCGAAGCGTAACTGCCCCGTCTCTACGGCCTCGAAGGGGACACGCTCCTCGGTGATCGGGACGGTGTACCCACGATTCAGTACCATCCGGAGCGGCGCGAACGCGTCGAGGTCGGGGTCACGGTAGGCGTCGAGGTCGATGCCGGCCTCCTGTCCGTAGACGTACGCGAAAGCGTCGTAGCGCGGGTCGACAGTGACGCGAGACCTGCCCGGGCCACCCAGTCGAACGAGGAAATCGGTTGCGTCCGTGGTCGCGTCGACGCCGTGTGGGAGCGTCTTTTCGTTCCCTCCCGTGAGCCCGAGCGTGATGAGGTAGTTCGTCGCCTCCCAGTCTATTTGCCCATCGAGACCATCGAGTTCGAGTCGGATCGAGAGGTAGGCGGCGTCGCTCGTGACGCGGAGGCCTGTCAGCTCTCGGCTCGCGTCTGCGCCGTCATCGAGCTGAGTCGGCGCGCCGGTTGGCTCCACGGCAGTCGCGTCCGTCCACGCTCCGGGCGAGCCGTCAAGCGGGACGGCGCCGTCGGGATCGAAGGTGAGCAGACCGAACCCCTGTTCCGGCGTCTGCACGTTCGACCAGTACGGACGGCGGTTCGGGTCCGAAAACTCGTCGAGGTTCCACGTCCGCTTGAACCACTCGTCCTGCCAACTGAAGACCATCCCGCCCGCCGCTCCGGCCTCCTGGATGTCCTCGTACATCGCCGCGACGATTTCGCCCTGCTCGGTCTCCGTGTGCCGACCGTGATCCCGGCCGTGAACGTCCCGTTGTGCGATCCCGCGCGACGAAGGGACGCCGAACTCCGCGACAAGCAGCGGGTGATCCGTCGCGCCGACGAGGTCGTTCAGGTAGCCCGCGTAGCTGTTGGGCTCGCCGCGGTGGTCGATGTAGTTTCGGTATTCGGGCGTCTCGTTGAGCAATGGAGGGTAGTACGGGTAGACGTGGTACGCTGCGAACGTCCCGGCGTCGTACGCGTCCGTCGCAGCAATCGCGTCCGGGTCGACGGACACCGCGTCCTCGTTCTTGAACGGCTCGTACGGATGATCGAGCGGGTCGGTCGTCACCCAGTTCGTGAAGCCGGCCGGGCGCTGGGCGTCGTACTCGGCCGCTTCGTATGCCACGACCGCGTCGAGTCGTGCAGCGAGCCACGCTTCGAACGGTGAGGCGGTCGGTGCGGTCAGATACTCGCCGTCGTACCCGTCCGGTTCGTTCGCTCGGTTCGTTTCGGCGACGACCGCGGGCGGCCATTCGATGCCGACGACGTACCCCGCGACGTAGTCGCTCACGTCCGCGTCGTACGTCCCGCTCGCGTAGCCGGGCCTGGGCGGGATCGTCGTCTCGCCGTGGATGACGTCCACCACCTGTTTGACCGATCGGTCGAACGCCGCCGATAGGCCCGTGGCGTCGCCGGCCTCACGAAGGGTCTCCTCGCCGATCCAGTTGCCGTGGACCACGTAGATCGGATCCTCGTGCTCGCGGTTGTACGCCGCCAGCGCTCGGTAGAACGCCGGCGGGTGTACCGTATACACGCGGACGACGTTGACGTTCAGCCTACCGATCATACCGAGCCAGCGGTCGTACTCCGCGCGGGTAATCGCCGCCTCGCCCGGGAACCTCCCGGGCTTCCCCATCCCGAGGTTCACCCCGCGAACGGACATCGGCGTGAAAGCGTCGTCCTCGACACTCAGTTCAAACCCCTCGTCGCCGATCCGAAACTGGCGCGAACGCGACGGCGTCTGGGTGCGACGGCTATCCCCGTCTCGGGAGCCGCAGCCGGCAGTACCGATTGCGCCGGCCACGCCGACTGTCTCGAGGAACCTGCGTCTGCGCACAACCGACGCTGTCGCCGGAGGTATAAAACTCCGATCCAGTCTGTGCGCCACCGAAGTTCGAACACCGTTCGACGGTAAGGCCCGGTTAACAACCGTGAACGGCGTCGCCCAGCCGGGCCGAGCGGCCGGCACAGCGACGAGGTTATGACAGTTGACGAACGTAACATCCATACGTGCAATTATGGCTGACCTAACCGATCGCCCGGACCCCTTCAAAAGCCTGTTACGCCTATCAGCCACCGATCTCGACACTGACCAGCGAATCCGGCAGGCGATCGACGTCGGCCGCGAGTATCTCGGCGTCGACAACGGCGTCCTCTCGTACACCGGTGGGGGACGGTACGAGGTGGTCAAGACGAACATCCAGAGCGGTCCCTACACGGAGGGTGGGGTCGTCGACCTCGACGGAACGTGGTGTCGCCACGTCGTCAGACACGACGAAGCGCTCGGGTTCGCTGACGCGAAGGCGACCGAGTACGGCGACGACGCTGCGCTCGAGTCGACTGGGTTGCACTGTTACGTGGGTGCGCCCGTCGATATTGACGGCGAGACGTACGGGACGCTGTGTTTCTCCGACGACGAACCGCGGTCGGATCCGATCTCCGAGCAGGAGCGGGATTTCATCTCCATTCTCGCGGAGTGGGTCGGTGCCGAACTCGAACGCGAGCAACACTACGCGAAGCTCCGAGAGCAGAACGAACGTCTCGACGAGTTCGCGGGCATCGTCGCCCACGACCTCCGGAACCCGCTCTCGGGCGCGATCGGGTTTGTCGAACTCGCACAGGAGCAGGTTAGCGGGCAAGTCGCCGACTTTCTCGAGCGGGTTCGGGGCTCGCTCGATCGCATGGAGTCGATGATCGCCGAGTGTCTCATGCTGGCAAAAGAGGGCGCCGACGTGGGTGAGCGAGCCCGCGTGGACCTCGAATCGGTCGTCCGCGACGCGTGGGACTCGGTTCGAACGCGAGACGCGACCCTGTCTGTCGATATCGTGCCTGGAACGACCGTTCTCGCCGACGAGATGCGACTTCAACGCCTCTTTGAGAACCTGTTCCGCAACTGCGTCGAACACGGTGGACGAGGCGTGACTGTGACCGTCACCGGCGACGCCGACGGATTCGCTGTCGCTGACGATGGGCCCGGACTGCCCGCGGACGTGGAACGCGCACTTATCGCCGCCGATGCGGAGAACGTGAAGTCGTTCGGGCTCGGCCTCGTCGTCGTCCAGCGGGTAATATCGGGGCATGGCTGGGATCTCACCGTCGATAGTTCCGCCGAGGGTACCCGCTTCGCCGTGGGCGACATCAACGCCGCCCAGCCGGTTCACGAAGCGCTGACAGCCGATTGAGTCGCGTCACAATTCGTCGGCGGGGTCGTCCGCTGCCCCCGTCGCCGTCTCGCGGTCGACAGCCGTCTCGACCGGATTCTTCACCCAGACGAATCCCGCCTCGCTGAGGCTGTCTTTGACTTCGTGGGTCCAGACGAACCCGCCGTCACCGATGTTCTCGCTCAACTCCGTGGTCCAGACGAATCCGCCGTCGCCGACACCCTCACTCAACTCCGTGGTCCAGACGAACCCACCGTCCCCGACATCTTCGCTCAACTCAGTCGTCCAGACGAATCCGCCGTCACCGACACCCTCTCTCAAATCAGTCGTCCAGACGAATCCGCCGTCGCCGACATCTTCGCTCAACTCCGTGGTCCAGACGAACCCACCGTTGCCGACACCCTCACTCAACTCCGTGGTCCAGACGAACCCACCGTCGCCGACATCTTCGCTCAACTCCGTGGTCCAGACGAACCCACCGTTGCCGACACCCTCACTCAAATCAGTCGTCCAGACGAATCCGCCGTCCCCGACATCCTCGCTCAAATCAGTCGTCCAGATGAACCCGCCGTCATCCACGTCCTCGCTCAACTCCGTGGTCCAGATGAATCCGCCGTCATCCACGTCCTCGCTCAAATCAGTCGTCCAGATGAACCCGCCATCATCCACGTCCTCGCTCAAATCAGTCGTCCAGATGAATCCGCCGTCATCCACGTCCTCGCTCAACTCCGTGGTCCAGATGAACCCGCCGTCATCCACGTCCTCGCTCAACTCAGTCGTCCAGACGAAGCCACTCTCATCGTCAGTCACGTCCGTCGATGACTGGTCAGCGCGTTCGACGGACCGATCACGGGTACCCGCGTTCGTTCCTGTCGCGGTGGCGGTCGTCGCGGCCGGGGTCGCATCCGTCTCCCCGAATCCTTTCCGCTCCATGACGCCCCAGGACTGTTCGCCACGGAGATACTCGATCAGGCCGTGCCAAGCGACGAACGTCTTCCACTGCCGATAGCCGAAATTCTCTAAAATCCCGTACCAGAGGAGTCTGGAGACGTCCCACGGGGACTCGTACCGGTTAAAGCTCCACACCTCGCTGAAGACGCCGAACCAGGAGAGAAAGATTCCGACGCCGACGGTGAGGAGTAAAAACGTGAGGAAGAACTCGATGTTCAAAATCCCGAGGTACCATGCGATCGGGAGGAGGACGTATCCGAACCCCTCGATGAGGGGTCCCATCGCCTCTGCAGCGGCGTAAAACGGGAGGACGACCGTGCCGATGCGGCCGTACGCACGCCGGAAGAAGAGGCGGCGGCTGGCGACGATTGTTTCCAACATCCCGCGGTACCAGCGGCGGCGTTGCCGGCTCAGCGTGCGGAGCGACTCGGGCACCTCCGTCCACGCGACCGGTTCCGGCACGTAGTCGATCCGGTAGTCGATATCCGCATCCGAGAGGTACTCGTGGAGCCGGACGACCACGTCGAAGTCCTCGGTGATCGTGTCGTGACGGTAGCCACCGATTTCGCGCACCCTGTCGGTCCGGAAGACGCCGAATGCGCCGGAGATCAGGATCAGCCCGTTCAGCCGACTCAGTCCGAGCCGCCCCGAGTAGAACGCGCGCAGGTACTCCATCACCTGGACGCCGGCGATACCCGTCTTCGGGAGGTTGATCTCCTTGATCTGGCCATCTTCTACGACGCAGTCGTTCGCCACACGGATGGTTCCGCCGCTCGCCACCGTCCGCGACGGGGCCTCCAGGAACGGCGCGACGACGTCGAGCAGCGCGTCGCGGTCGATGACGGTGTCGGCGTCGACCGCACAGAACAGCTCCTGATCGGTGAGCCAGAGCCCGGCGTTGAGCGCGTCACTCTTGCCGCCGTTTTCCTTGTCGACGACGAGCAGATTCTCGTGTGTCGCCGAGCGGTAGACGCCCCGAATCGGCTCTGACGGCACGTCGTAGGGCACCGTCGCATCGATCGGGCAGAGGTCGAACGCGTCTCGTAGCCGCTGCAAGGTCGCGTCGGTCGACCCGTCATTCACGACGACGATCTCCTGATCGGGGTAGTTGAGCGACAGCATCGACCGGATACTCTCGACGATCGACGCCGCTTCGTTGTACGCCGGCACCACCATCGCCACGCCTGGATAAAACGGGGAGTCGAACGCCTGAAACGACGGGTTCCACGCTGACTCCCGGACGCTGTCTCGAAGCTCCAACAACGCAAGCACGTGGATCAGCAGATACCCGGTGTTGATCAGCAGATAGTACGTGATGATGAACACGCCCGATCCGACGACGAGCGTCGTCGCCGCCCCCTCGATCGTCGTCACCGGCGTCCCCCCTGAAACAGCTGATCGCGTTCCGCCGAAACGTCGCGTGCCAGCCGGTCGAACCGTGCGTGCTCTCTCGCCCACTGCCAGGCGGTGTCGATGGCACTCGCGTCGGTATCGATCTTTCCGACATCGACCTGCTGTGCCGCGTCGCGATCGCCTCGTGACTGCCACGTGGCGGTGTCGGACCACTCGTCCGTCCGCTGAGCGATGAGCGTCTCGGCGGCCGCGACCCGCGCCCGGGCGTTCGTCTCGCGACCGATACTGGCCTCGAGTGCCGCGATCGCATCGTCGTCGCCCCACATACCGAGCGCCCGGTAGGCGCTGGTCCGAACTGCCGGCGCAGGATCCGCCGAGATCGCCTCGAGATCGATTTGGTCCCGCAGGCGACGGCTCCAGCCGTACGCGCCCAGCGCCCCCCACGCGGCCGACCGCACGCGCGGTTCGGAACTCGATAACGCCGAGATCACCCACGAGAGGTCAGCACCTCCGGCGACCGTGGTGAGTTGCTGGACGACGAGCAGCACCTGTCGTTGGAGCGCCGGTTCCCACGTCTCGAAGTCGGCGGCCGCACGATCGACAAGCGGCAGCGGATCGTCCTTGGCGACCCGATACAGCGTGTCGACGCCGAACACCGAAAACGACGCTACGTTTCCGCGCAACAACAGGTCCACGCCGACCGTCGCACGGTCGTCCGTCTCGGCGGCGTACAACACCCGTGCGGCCGCGGCGCGCTCACGCGGGCTGTCGGTGCAGTGTCTCTCGAGCAACTCCCGTTCCGGCACCTCCTGGAGCAGCGACAGCCAAACCAGCGCGTACAACCGGTCCCAATAGTTGCCGTCCGCAATCTCGCGACGAGCCCGCTCGTCGATCCCCAGGGCGGTCCCGAGGTCGGCCAGTTTGGCGGCATCGCCACCTTTGAGCTCCCGAATATACCCGTCGAGCACCGATTCGAGTTCGTCGCGTTCTGTGACCGAGAGTTCGGCGACCCACTCGTCCCACGCCGGATCCTCACCGCCGTAGAGCCGCTGCAGAAGCTCCTCACGAAGGGCTTTCCGCATCGGCTCTCGCCGCCGTCGTCGTCGAGCCGCCTGCACCGAGTATCCTATCGTCACGATAGTCACCGCGAGCAGCAACGAGCCCAACACGATGACCCCGACGGTGAGCACGAGCCCCACCGGCAGTTGCGGTCCGACCGATACAACCGACAGGGTGCCCATGATTACCCCTCGATCAGTCGGTTGACGCGGACGAGCAGTTCGCTCGGACTGAACGGTTTCGTGAGATACTCGGAGGCGCCGGCTTCGAGTCCTTCCAGCACGTCCGCCTCCTGGCCGCGTGAGGTGAGCAGTACGACAGGGACCGTCGCATCGACCGCGAGTTCGCCGCGGCGAATCGCACGCAGGACCTGCGTCCCTTTCATCCGCGGCATCATCACGTCGAGAATGACGATGTCCGGGGTGACGCTGCCGTCGCTCAACACCTGCCGACACTCCTCGCCGTCGCTACATACTCGCAGTTCGAAGCCCGCGTTCGAGAGTTTGTACTGAAGAATCGACCGAATGGTCTCGTCATCGTCCGCAATGACGGCCGATTTCGTCACGGGTGAGGGTAACTGGTAGACGTACTTTACTTTACCGCGAGCGAGCCTGTTGGGATTTCGATCGAATCCACCGGCGACACACGGGCACGCTGGTCGATTCGAGCGATTCGCGAGGCACATTTATCTGGCAGGCATCCGACCGAAAGGCCATGAACGCAGACGCAGCTACTGCGGTGATCCTCGCAGCGGGCGAGGGCCGGCGGTTGGAGCCGCTTACGAACCGGCGACCGAAACCGATGGTCCCGGTCGCGAACCGGCCGCTGCTCGAGCACGTGATCGAGGCCGTGGTCGCGGCAGATATCGAACGGATCGTCCTCGTCGTCGGCTACAAGCAGGAGCGGATCCGGAACCACTTCGGCGACGGCGACGACTGGGACGTGCGGATCGAGTACGTCGAGCAGTCGACGCAGCTCGGCACCGGCCACGCGGTGTTACAGGCCGAGCCGGTCATCGACGGCCCCTTTGTACTGCTCAACGGCGACCGGGTCGTCGACGCGGAGGCGGTGGCCGCGGTGCGCCACCGCCTCCGCGATGGCGACGCGCCGGTGATGACCGTGACCAGCGTGGAGACGCCCCGCGATTACGGGGTCGTCAAACTCGACGGCAACCGCGTCACGGAGATCAACGAAAAGCCCGAGGGGCCTGTAGAGACGAACCGCATCAACGCCGGGGTCTACGGCTTTTCGTCGGCGATATTCGACGCCATCCGAGGCACGAACACGCCGGGCGAACTCACGATCACGGCGACGCTGAACGAGGTGGCCGAGCGACACGGCGTCACCGGTCTGAGTTACGACGGGCGTTGGCTCGACGTCTCGAACCTCTGGGACGTGCTCACGGTCAACGCAGCACTGATCCACGAGAGCGACCACGTCCACGACGCGTCCGAAGCGAACCGGCAGGTCGGGGAGGGCGTGACGGTCACCGACGACGTAATCCTCGCCGGCAACGTGCGCGTCGGACCGACCGCCACGCTGAGCGGGGCGACGGCGATCGGCAGCAACGTCTCGGTCGGGGCCAACGCGGTCGTCGAGAACAGCGTGGTGTTGCCCGACGCCGTCATCGAGCCGGGTGCAGTCGTTCGAGACGCCGTTATCGCCGAGAACGCCCATATCGGATCCAACGCGACGATCGCCGGCGGTGCCCCGACGATGGTCGTCGGCGACGTGGTTCACCGGGACGTCGATCTCGGCGGCGTCGTCGGTGACAACGCGTCGATCGGTATCGGAGCGACGCTCACCGGGGGGGCGGTCGTCGGCGACGGTACTCGGACCGACGCGGGGGTCCTGATCGACGGACGGATCGAGCCCGACGCAGTCGTCCGGAGGGGGTAACCATGTGTGGAATCGTCGGCTACGTCGGCGAGTCACACGCAACCGACGGTGGCGTTGCCGGAGAGACAGCAGACGATGAAACGCCCGGAAGCGTCGGCGACATCGTCCACCGAGGGCTCAAAAATCTCGAGTATCGCGGCTACGACTCGGCGGGCGTCGCGCTCGTGGGCGAGACGAGCGGGCTCACCGTCGAGAAGCGCTCGGGGAACGTTGATGCGCTATCCGTGCCCGAGGTGCCTGACGCGAGGCTTGGGATTGGCCACACCCGCTGGAGCACGCACGGTCCGCCGACGGACGCGAACGCGCACCCACACACGGACTGCATCGGCGACGTGGCGGTCGTCCACAACGGTATCGTCGAAAACCACGGGGCACTCAAACGGGAGCTGTCGGAGCACGAGTTCACCAGCGACACCGACACCGAAGTCATCCCGCACCTGATCGAGGCCGAACTCGCGGCCGATCCCGACGCGGACCTGCTGGCTGCGGTGCAACGCGTCGAGGACCGGCTGGAGGGAAGCTACGCCATCTGCGCGGTTCGTGAAGACGACGACCGGATCATCGTCGCACGCCGGGGGAGCCCCCTCGTCTTGGGGCGCAGCGAAACGGCGTCGTTCGTCGCCAGCGACGTGACCGCCTTCCTGGAGCACACGCGGGACGTGACCTACCTCGAAGACGGCGACGTCGCGGCGCTCTCGCCGGCCGGCGTCGAAATCTTCGCACGTGGCGAGCCGGTCGAGCGCGACGTCGAGACGGTGACGTGGGAAGCCGACGCCGCCGAAAAAGGCGGGTACGACCACTACATGCGCAAGGAAATCCACGAGCAGCCGGCCGCACTCCGGCAGACGCTCACCGGCCGCCTGGACGTCGACGCCGGGAACGTGGATCTCGACGTCTCGTTCCCGCCGGGCTTTCTCGCCGATCTGGAGGAGATTCGGGTCGTCGCCTGTGGCACGTCCTACTACGCGGGGCGGTACGCAGCGCAGCTCTTCGAGAACCTTGCGGGTGTCCGGGCGACCGTCGAGATCGCCAGCGAGTACGAGTTCGGGGCGGGCCGTACTCCGGATCGGACGCTGGTCGTCGCCGTGACTCAGAGCGGCGAGACGGCTGACACGCTGGGCGCGGTCCGGCGTGCGAACGCCGCGGGCGCGCGGACCTTCGCCGTGACGAACACCCTGGGAAGCACGGTGACGCGGGAGGTCGACGAAACGGCGTTCATTCGGGCTGGCCCGGAGATCGGCGTCGCGGCGACGAAGACCTTCGCCTCACAGGTGGCGACGCTCGCGATGCTCGCGGTCGCCGTGGGACGTGATCGGGGAGCGTTGACCGCTGCCGACGCGCGGTCGGTACTGGAGGATCTGCGGGAGCTTCCCGGCGCGGTCCAGCAGGTGCTCGACGAGGAGAAGCAGGTGCGGGCGGCCGCCCGCGAACACAAAGACAGCGAGGCCTTCTTCTTTGTCGGGCGAGGGCTTGGGGTGCCCGTGGCTTTAGAGGGGGCGTTGAAGCTCAAGGAGATCTCGTATGATCATGCCGAGGGGTTCGCCGCGGGCGAACTCAAACACGGGCCGCTTGCCCTGGTGACGTCGGAGACGCCCGTACTAGCAGTGTTGACCGAGGGAGCGCGGCCCGAGGAGACGATGAACAACGTCACCGAGGCACAAACCCGGGGGGCACCGGCGTTGGGCTGTGTGTCTGCAGCAGACGAGTACACCACGCTCGACACCGCGTTTGCAGTACCGGACGCCGGGATCGTCGAACCGCTGGTGGCGAACGTCTATCTCCAGCTGTTCGCGTATCACGTCGCCAATGAGAAGGGCCGGCCGATCGATAAACCACGGAACCTGGCGAAGAGCGTCACTGTCGAGTAGCGCAATCGTCGTAGGCAGCGGTTATCACGCCTGCCCATATTCAAACCGTCGTTAATCCGTCGTGAGGCTGTTTTCGCCTGCGCCCGAACGTCAGCACTTGGACCCCACGGAACAGAGAAGGTGCCCTGCCAACCACCACGAAATATACGTGTTCAGGCACATGCCCTGACTCCCTCTTTTCTTCACTACTTCCCAGTGAAGAGCATCTACCCATTGCTGGGGCCGGTTGACTAGTATCGCTCGGGAGATCGGATGGATACCCCTCGTCATCCGCTGGAGTTCACAATAGGACGTGCTGACGGCGGTCAATGAGGGTCAGCGACGATTCTACAGGCACTGCTACACCTGGTAAGTCAGCAATTTGGAAGCAAGGAGCGGCCAGTGCCAGTCTCGGACGATCCACTGGTGACAGGCTATAACGATGGGGCACACGTCAAATCTACGTGCACGCAGGAAGGCGTCGACCCCCGCGTTGATACCGGTTCAAATCTGGGAAGGAGGATTGTAATCGCATGGCTGCGCGGTTGCTGTCCAATGCGAATCGCGTAGAATCGGGATGCCGCCTCCCGGATCTCAACTGGTGGTTTACATGCCGGTATGACAACCCCCCATGTAGATGACGAGAAACGCAGATCGTCGAATCGGGAATCTCCAGGACCGCATCGAGCGCGCGGAGGAGATGAGTGGGGCCGACCAAGACGTACTGCAGGCCTTCGACAACAGACTGGCCCTGCTCGGGAGTCAGTACGGAAAGGAACGCCGTGAGAAGCTTCTCAGGCACTGTGTGCGTATCGCCGAGGAAGTTGGTGGGCTGGCCGACGCCCTCGACGATAAGCGAGCTGCCGAGGACATCGTCCGCTGGATTCACGACACCTACGACAACGAGGAGTCTAATCGAGACTACCGCGTCGCGCTTCGGATGTTCGGTAAGCACGTCAGCGACGGCGACGAGATTCCCGATAGCATCGCATGGGTGTCTGCGACCACGTCGAAGGACTACAACCCGATGCCGAACCCGGCGAAGATGCTCTGGTGGGAGGAGCATATCCTGCCGATGCTCGAAGAGTGCCGCCACGCCCGCGACAAGGCGCTCATCGCCGTCGCGTGGGACTCCGGGGCCCGGAGTGGGGAACTCCGCAACCTCACTGTCGGAGACGTTTCCGACCACAAATACGGTATGCGTATCTCCGTCGACGGGAAGAAGGGCGAGCGGTCGGTCATCTTGACCACCGCCCAACCCTACCTCCAGCAGTGGCTGAACGTGCATCCGGGTGAGAACCAGCCGGACGCTCCGCTCTGGTCGAAACTGAGCAAGCCCAAGGACATCAGCTACCAGATGAAGCTCAAGATCCTCAAGAAGCACGCCCGAAAGGCCGGTATCACGCACGCCGACGTTACCTTCACCCGGATGCTGAAGTCGTCGGCTTCCTACCTCGCTTCCGACGGCGTGAATCAGGCTCACATCGAAGATCACCACGGATGGGACCGGGGTTCTGACGTTGCTTCCCGTTACGTTGCTGTCTTCGGAGATGCCAACGACCGCGCTATCGCAGAGGCCCATGGCGTCGACGTCGAACAAGACGAGTCCGACCCAATCGCTCCAGTCACCTGTCCGCGATGCCGGAATGAGACGCCCCGTGACGAACCCACCTGTGTCTGGTGCAGTCAGGCGATGGACGCGGCGGCGGTCGAAGAGCTGGAACGAGAACAGGATGAGATTCGGTCGGAGCTGCTGCAGATCGCTCACGACGACCCCGACTTCCTCGACAACCTCGACCGTGTCGAGCGGTTCGTCGAGCTCGGCGACGAGAACCCCGAAATCCTCCGTGAGGCGCGGGAGTTCGCTGACGCCACCGAGAGCTGAAACGGACACCGTCTACACCTCCTCCTTGGCCCGCTCGATCTCGCTCTGCACGTCGTGAAGGGCGGGTTCGTTCCCGTACCGAATCAGTGCCTGCAGGGCCATAGCACGGACGAACTCGTCGTCACCGTGCTTGATGATGCGGACGAGTGTATCCCTGTTCTCCTGAACGAACTCGTCCCCATCTGCGTTATTTGCCGTCATTGAATCACCCCCTGCGGCGAGAGTCCGAAGTCGGTTGGCGCGTGGCTCTCGACGTGGAAGGAGACCTTCTTGTCCCGCAAGTCGCGCCCACAGGCCGGGCACTCGACTAGACGAATTTTGTCGTGGCCGAACCGCTCTATCACCGGCCGACACCTCCCTCAGTGGGGTCGGTTCGAGTCGATACCTGTCGGCCAGTCGTTACAACCAGTCCAGCGTGTTTGTTTTCCATAGTCCGGTGGAGAGCCGGTTAGGCCGGCGAACCCGGACCGGGAAGCTGTCGTCCCCAACTGCTAAGTGTCTAGGGCTAGTAAAGACGGATGGGAAGACGACTTCCCGGTCCACACACTTCAGAACGGACGGCCGAAGCCTGGTGAGCTTGACCCGGCCATCCGTTCGCACTTTTCCACTTTCGAGAGTCATCTGTCTGAATCCTGTGAGTTGTTTGCGCTGTTTTTTCTGCGTATTAGGTCCATATCCGGGGGTTTCACTTAGTACCTGTTAATTAATTAATAGGTTAATAACTTAGTTAATTACTAGTCCACTCCCCCATGTTCTTGGCTTGATTTTGTGCCGTGTGTCCATCTTTTACTGGCTGGTTGTGCTCAGTATATGTCAATGAATAAATGACTGGTTGAACGGTTGAGTGACTAGGTTACTCACGCTCCTCGCTAGGGTATGACTGAACCTTCTGTCGGAGTTGAGAAAGGGCGCGTTCGAGCTTCGGGATAGCTTCAGTCCGGTCGTAGTCCGGCTGTATCAGTGCCCGACGGGCGGGTTCGACGTGTTCGGTGGCGACATGGGTGGCAAAGTCGTCGGAGATACTGGCTCGTGGTTCCGCTGGTGGGTCGATCGGGAGTGTGGCGACTGCGGCCGCAGCGCCGAGAAACTGGCGTCGGCTTGGGTCGTTCGTCGAGGCGATGCTTTCATTCCCGCGTGTATCGTCGGTTGACATGGGTTCTTGGCTCCAACTGAGAACCCCGGTGCGGTGCTCCTACACCGCGCCATTTCTGTATGGCACTCGGAAGTTCTCGACTGGCAATTACGGAGGCTCCGGCAAATAGCTTTGCATTGCATAGCGCATAGCAGAACGTATGGCATATGAGAGTGTACTTTGTAGTAGCATGGATATCTTCGGCCAAATGGTGAACGAGAACTACGAGCCGACAGAGAAGGACGAACGTGTCCTTGAGGCTCTGAAAAAGGGGCGCTCGGAGGGTGAGCCGTGGGGTCGGGCGAATCCTCGCTGGCTTATTGACGAAACTGGAATGGATAAGTCCAACGTCGAGTTCTGTTTGCGGAGTCTTCGGGATGCAGGATGGATTGAGCGTGCCGCCAGGGGACTGTATGAATTAGTTGAGGATCCTCGCGACGACTGAGAAGACCAAGATACAGTCTGGTATGAATCTCCGCCCTCTTACTCGCGCGAAAATCAAACTCGCTATTGCACTCTTTGTTGCCGTACCTCTAACTATTGTATTGATCATTCTGATTCGGATTACCGGTGCCATTTCATCTATTCCGGCTGTCATCGGGCGCCGCTTTCGAGTTGATGACCTTGCCCGGGCAATCGTCCTGTCTGTGATTGATGTTGATCGAGTTCAGCAGTTCCGAGACGATTTGCTCTATATTTTCGAAGAACACTATCGTTGGTCGGAGCAGTTCGAAGACCGTTCTCTGGACCGCTGGAGCTTATTACGCCAATTAGAAGACAGCCGCTCCGAGACAAAACGGAATCTGCAAGAAGGGGAATTTATCATTTCGCTACTTGGTGGAGTGGCCAGCATCCTGCTCGGGATATTTTTCGATATCCGCTTTGCTGGGGTGGCGCTAGCGCTTGTTTTGATCTTATTTTCCTTGCTGGTCGTCTCCCGGGTCGTTATAACTGATATACTGTCATATAACAGCTTCAAAAATCGAAACGAACCAGTAGAGCGACTCATTTTGATGCGAGGATGGAACCAAGTTCAGGTTGATCATGGTACCGCACTTGTCCTCGCGACGTTTCTCTTACCGCTATCAAATGATTTTGCCTATGAATTGGGACTTCGTATTGCTGAATGGTTTGGGCGACAGGCCAATCCACGAGAAAATAAACGGTGGGCTGTGGACGATGCCCCCTCTGAAGACATTGAATAGCCGTCTGTGATTGCCGGGTGGTCTCGTTTGCTCGACATCTGACGACCCACCGACAGGGCTTATCAGAGGCCCTTCTATGCTTGCTCTTCAAGCCCGTACCAGAATGACCACCGCTTGAAGGGTCCTTGACCACCACTAGCTTCTGTACTTGAGCGCCGCTTGAGGGACTTCTACCGTTAGATATGGATCTCGGGTGACCGATCAGCGGCTACCATCCCCTGAAGGGGCCCTTTCTGGCCGCTTTTTCTGTCGCTTGAGTACTTCTTCTGAGCGCTCTACTGCTGCTTTTCACTTCTTGGATTAAAGGGCCCTGGCGAGCACCCCCCAGAGGGGCCCTTTCACCGTTGCTCTCTAGCTACTTCGAAAGGTGAAAGTGCTATCCGCTACCCGTCGCTCTGGAAGCGCATGCAAACTCCTTCGATGGTCCTCCAACAGGTCGCCCGCGATTTTGTTGATGTTATTCCCGAGGTCGACATTGAGGCACAACACGAACGATGGAAGCCTGGCATCGGCCCCTTCGGGGAAGTGAATCAAATCAAGATGATTCTGGAGAAACTGATTGGAGGTGACGATCTTGGCTGCCTCCTCCTCAGTGATTGATTTGGACGGCGTGTCCTCGATCGTCGGTTCGGAACCCCCTATCGAGCAACCAGCTAAATCGGCTGAAGAACACTTACACAATCGATACCGCCCGATATCAGAAGAATAGTTACCATGTAAACGCTTACATGGCCAGCTATAGGAAAGCACAACAATGGGTGTCTTTGAGGTTGAACAGAATTCTTTCGACGACCTCGCCAGTTTCAACCACCACCTCGCAGACGGTGCACGTGAGAACATCTCCAGTGACCTCTATATTGTAGCCGGACTCTCACAGTTCTCCCAACAGGAATTCATCGAGATACTCACCCAGCGAGGGTACACCATCGAAGACCTCGGGGCAGTTCAGAAGATCTCCCGTACATACACAACCAGAGGTGACGCCCCGGACGACACAATTCTGGAGGAAGAGGAAGAGGAAGAAGATATCGAAGAGGAAGATAACGGAAGTGAACGACTGGCCGAATTCTACCTTTACTACGACGAAGAGAGCGGCGTAACCCTATTCTACACCGACCAGCGAAAGACGAAGGAGATCAAATACACCGTGGCCAAGCTACTGGACGGGGAGCGTGGTCTCCACTACCTGTACATCGGCCCTGGCCTGTTCAGAGACATCAGGCGAGAAATCATCAGGAACGAAGAAATTGCTGAAATCACGAAGTTCGTTGCCGACCGGTTGGAAGACAGTGACTATCCCTGCCGGATTCGTCCTGACGTAAAGCGCACAATCCAGTATTACGGCGATGACGGTATCGAAGCACTCGAAGAGATGGAAGAGAACTACGGTGTCCGTCCCCGCAACATCACCTTCAACGTCCCAAATCAAGCTAAATTCCGTATCACAAGGAAAGGTGTGTTCTCCCTCGGACGTGGTGACCTTACCACGCTCTTCGAGTACGTCGAACTCTGCATCGAGAAAGCCCTCGAGATCAAGGAAGCATACGGCGAGTCAGAGTTCCAGATGCTCGCCACCACCGAGACGCTCAGCGTTCCGACTTCCCAGCCCGCGTCGATTGAACTGAGTGGCACGCTTGAGTACAGTGAGGTTGAGAAGGTCAAATCGCGGATGAACGAGGAGGGCTACCTTCTGGTTGATTCCTTCCAACAAGAAGGGTCGCTGTACTTTTCGTCGAAGGTGATGGACACCAAGAAAAAGAATAAGTTCCGCATTAAGGCCAGTGAGGACGAGATCCGGGTGTTCCCACAGGAGACAGACGATAATCTTGGTTCATTCCTTCGATTCCACGAATTCGTTCAGAGCAACATAGACCCAGACGCAAGTGTGGTAGTTGAGACGTAGCCATGTGCGACGAGGTCGCGCCTGACGACGATGTCACTGAAATCTATTCGTACATTGAGGATCATCATCCTCGATGGCGCGACCGTAAAGAGGAGATTAAGGAAGAGAGTCTCGGTCAGACCGAAGATACCGAGAACGTCATTAAAAAGCGGGTTGAGAAGGCAATAAAGACAGAGCAGAACCACGACGACCTTCTTGACTCATCCATCACGGCGTTCGGCCCTACATCAACCATCTTCGATGAGACTGGGTGGAAGCTTCTCGGTACTGAACCACTGTACGAGATTGACCCTGGGCTTCGGAACCCCGACGCTATCGTAGGGCACGATGACCGTGATACTATCGTCACTGTTGAATGCAAATCCGGTCTCTCCTCCCCTCGAAACGCGCTTGACCAGATTAGAGACGCCGCTGACATCGTCTTAGATCACTCAGATCATCTTGAGAGTAAGACCGGCATTTCCTTCGACACCGTCGAGCGTGTGTTATGTGTTCCTGGTCAGAAGGCTTGGCGTGCAATCGAAGCAATAGAGGCCGAAGAGAGTGAGGAAAACCCGGATGAACCCATCTATCTGTGGAAGCTGAACCGCTTCCAAGATGAAACTCTCCAGCTCCACCAGCAGTTCGACACTCGTACCGAATCCGAATCAGCGCATGAGAGCCGTCTGGCCGAGATGCTTACCGGTGATGGAATCTCGATTGCAGACTGTCCTCTGCTTACGCCCTCGTTCTTCCCGGACTCGCACCCGTTCACGGTCATGGAGCATACTTTCTCAGAGGTTCTCTGGAACCGAACTGGCGAGGACAACGGGTCGATTCGAAAGTTCACGCGCACTGAGGTTCACGACTTCATCGACGACCAGCAGAACGTTCCGCACTACGATACGGAGGTCGTGGCTGATATGCTGACCGAGGAACTGCTAACAAAGCTGTCGGACTTCGGATTGATTGAGGAGGCTGACCCGTCGGAGGAAGGAATGGGGTCTAGTGTCGAAATCTACAGATACGATGAGGACAGCGTCTCAGGCCAGAGTATGGACACGATTCTGGCTACTTTAAAAGATGAGTACCAGAGTGAGCTGATTGAGCGAAAGGCGGAGCGAGAGGCAATCGAGCAGACTGTGGAAGAGTTCTTGGACGAACAGAGTTCGTTCGGCGATTTCTGACGCCGGTTTTCGTGGCATTTCCGCCCCAAAATTCAGAACATTCGACATTTGGGAGATACGAGACCGCTCTATCTCATGTTCTCGCTGATCTTCGATGCTGCCCACCGAGCCGCCTCTTCAGCAGGTGCGAACCACCGCTTAAGCACCCTATTTCTGGTTGCTCTTGTCCCTTCGTTTCAGATCGAGCGGGAACGAACACCGCTCAAGAGCTGCTTTCATAGCTGGTAGTTCTGTCGCTTGAGCGCTGCTTGAGGGCGCTCGTTCCCCTGCTTTTGCTCGTCGCCGAGACGAGGCGAAAGAGCAGCCCGATTGAGGGGGTGATGTTGCTCCCAGTACTGTCGCTTGAACTCCGCTTGACACTGCTCTGCTGCTCGCTATTGGTCGGCATGATTGAAGCACCCCTCAAGTACCGGTCTAACCCCTGCTTCGAGGGAATGGGGAAAGCGCTATTTGTTACCCGAAGCCACCGAAGTTCATGTCGAAACTCTCTGTGGTCCTTCAACGAGTTGCTCACGATTTTGCTGACGCGATCCCACAGGCTGATGACGACGCACAGCACAGCCGATGGAAGGCTGGCATCGGCCCCTTTGAGGAGGAGAACCAGATCAAGATGATCTTGGACGAGCTGCCAGCAGACCGCGCTGGTGAGATCGAGACCGAAGTCCCGTATCCGGGCAACCAACAACGGTGTGACCTGGTGGTCAAAGCTGACGGCGTCAGTCTCCCGACCGAGGCCAAGCTGCTCCGGTTCCGGCTGGACAACGGGAACATCGATCCCAACATGTACAAGAGTGTCTTCAGCCCATTCCCAGAGCGTAGCTCGTCGTCGATGCTCACCGACGCTCGGAAGCTTGTCGAGTCCGGCTTCGACCAACCGACAGGGCTGCTCGGGCTCTACTACGAGAAGAACGACGAGGAGTACGAGCAACTGCAAGCCGAATCGATCGCCGAGAAGTTCCAGCGTGACGTTTCGTACTGGTACGACATCGACATCGAAACCGTGGCGATCGAGCCCTTTGATGATCTCCAGCACCCACACCACCAGCACGGCGCTGTCATCACATGGCTTCTCTCAGAAGACTGACCCTCCTTTCGAGACGCTCGATCAGCTGAAGGCTACGCCCTCAAATTCTCGATTCACTACTTCGGCCGTCGGTGCGTTCAGATACGGCTCCACCGCGGAGAACGACGACCACCCACCGACTTCCATCACCACGCGTGGATTCATCCGCTCGCGCACCAGCAACGTCTGGGCGTAGTAGCGCCGGAGATCGTGACTCGACACCTTCTGCCAGTCGGCGTCTCGGGTCTCTTCTGCGACGCACTCCGCGGTCGCCTTGACCCGGCGCTGTACGGAGCGCTCGCTCAAGTCTATGATCGGTTCGTCGCGATCGATCCCCTCGACGTTTGCGTAGCGGAGTAGCTCACTTTCGACCTGCTCAGGAAGGTAGGCATCGCGAGGCTTCCCACCACTCCCTTCGGTGTCCTTTCCTCGGGGAACGCGAAGCCGGGCGTGGCCGTCGACGTGCTTGATGTGCTCCGGGTGAATCTGCGAGATCTCGAAGGAGCGGAGTCCGACTTCCCCGCCGAGCTGGACGATCAGGGAGTCGCGGTAGCTCCCTGCGCTCTGCTTGAGGATCTTGTACTCCTCGGGCGTGAGCCAGCAGCGATACGAGTGGTGGTTCTCGTTGCGCTCGATACGCATGGATAGTTCTCAATGACAAGTCCGACATCATAAACCACCGTTTGGCCCGCACAAAGACGGATCAGCCCGCTATAACCGTTTCCGTGTCGTAGTTCTTGATCAACTCAGACGATTCTGGTGCGAGTGGTATAATCGAACCAATCAGGCAAGCTACCTACTATTGGAAAGAATGTATATGCTGACATTACATGGACTCTGATTATGCCAATTGATCTGGGTCTTTGGCGGATACAGGATAATGACAACTTTGAACGGGTGTCTTCAAACCGTCTTGATAAAGAGGACCGCTTAGAGCAGTTTCTTCTACAGGATCCGAACGTCCTCGGTCAGCCACTGCTGGTAATTGACCGTCAAGTCGTAACTTCAGAGGGGAAGCGACTCGATATCCTTGCTATAGACAGCAATGGAGATCTCCATGTTGTGGAATTAAAGCGTGATCGAACTCCGCGAGAGGTCACCGCTCAGACGATGGACTATGCATCCTGGGCTAGCAATCTCGAATACGATGATGTGAAGCGTCTGTATGAGGAATCTGCAGAACACAGCGATTCGTTTGAAGCTGGATTTGATGGCAAATTCCGACCAAACCACGACGATACACCACAGGGCCCGGAAGAAGTCAATAACCAGCATACCCTAACGATCGTCGCATCAGAGCTTGACGGCTCAACTCAAAGAATCATTGGCTATCTCTCTGAGGAGTTTGATGTCCCGATCAATGCGGTCCGATTCAACTACTACGAAGAAGATGGTCGTGAGTATATCGCTCGAACTTGGTTGAACAACCCGCATGAAGTTGAAGATGAGATAGAGGACCCCGAACAAGAAACTTGGAACGGACATGATTTCTACGCAAACTTTGGAGCGGATTCTCACCGAAAATGGAGCGATGCCGTGAAGTACGGGTTCATTACGGGAGGAGGCGGAGAATGGTATCATCGGACGATGGATAAGGTGACAGAGGGTTCTAGAATATTTGTCTACCACCCTGGTGACGGATATATTGGGGTCGGGACGGTAACGAATGAAAAGACGCCTGCTGATCAGTTCATGGTCGAAGATGGTACCAAGCCGATCACTGAGGCCCCACTTGAAGGCGATCTCAGTCGCCACAAGGACGATCCCGATCTTCGGGAGTACCTAATTGGTGTGGATTGGATAGAGACTGTCAACATGAATAATGCCATCTGGGAAAAAGGGATGTATGCAAATCAAAACACAGTCACTCGCCTGAAAGATCAACAAACCCTAGATCGCCTCTATGATGAGTTTGAAGTCTCACCGCCTTAGCAGAGTGCGTCCAAAGTCGGTGAGATTCTGACGGCATTCTTCAACAATTATGTCGGTATTGAACAGTTTGTAACCTCATACAGAGGCTATTCGGCTATGGAAGTATTTCCTCCTCAGTCGAGTCTACATTGGATGATAGATATATCAATTTCAGCTCCAGAGTGGATTTATACCATAGCCGGAAAATCCATAGGCATGTCATCGGCGCGTAACACTAGTGAAAAGGCAGTAGAAGATGTACTCGCGAAGTATCTCGATATTTCTGAGGAGGTACTTAACCGATCATCTGGATCGCTAAAATTGCAGGAACGACAAGAAACGCTTCCCGGAGGACGTATAGATCTTCTATATTCAACAGCGAGTGAACTGCTCCTCGTCGAACTGAAGGTAACTCCCGGTTCTAAAGAGCACCTCGATCAACTTGAAGATTACAAGCAACACTATGAAAATAACATTATAGGTAACCGCTATCCTGAGGGTTATGATCTTGTGCCGATTCTTCTTGCTCCAAAAATCCCAGAGAATATTGAAAGATATGGAGCACTACGAGGTATTTCAACAATCGAATACTCGATTGATGAGGTATTTTCGAGCTACGAAGATCACTATTTTGCTTCTATTGACGCATTCGAATTGAAACCGGTCTCCACAGGGGTAGATTCTTTTCATCTCACTAATGGGCTCATCAGATATCTTGGCGACTCAGCGGCATCTACAACCGTCAAACAGTGCGCTCAAGATTCAGATGAAATCGGAAAACAACCGAATTGGGATGATCCTGAAGACCGAGTCCGTAAACTAGTGCGACTCTGTGTGCGCCTAAATCTAATCTATTTAGCGAACAAGAGACAGTCAGTAAGTGGGCCACGAAATGTCTCTGTCAGTATGAATGATGAATTGTCCCTTACTGAAACAGGTCTTGCGTATCTTGATGAGATGGATTCCACGCTCCGAGTCCCTCACCTGAATGTTCCTCAAGCAGACATTATTGTAGAATTACTGTACGACCAACCATTCTACTCAAAGGTGACTGCTGGACTGCTTATCCTGCTAGATACCATTCTCGATTTAACGAAGACAACAGAAAGAGTGACAACCAATGATTTAGTTGCTTGGTATCCAAAGAAAGCTGGAAAACAATGGAGTGATCGGACAAGCAAAGATCTTGTTCGTTGGTATGGGAACTACCTGAACGAGCTTGGCCTCATCGCCAAGATCCAGGATCAACACTCTCTCACGCCAAAGGGTATGAACCTGGTCTCCTACCATAGTATTGAGATTGGAAAAGAGATGATCCGTTCCGGATGACAAATCGACCGAGACAAGGCTGGTTCTGCTCAGGCGGTTGCGAGAAATACTCACTACAATCCTGTGTATCTACAGCAATAGAATCCGGCCACAATACTGGGTCAGATTGGCTAAACCAGTTTAATTTATCATCACGTCGTTCTAATTTGAGAGCCAGAAAACAAAGTCGCCTCAGCGATTAGCTGTCTATGTATTTATTATAATTCGCAAGGATCACATCTTTTCTCCTTTCCATTTCAGCTTCTATCTCTTCATCTAAGGAATCCAGATCGAATTCGCCACCCTCACCATCTGTATCAATCCCATGCTCTAGTTCAATTGACTTCAAGGCCAACCGGGTTATTTGATTCTTATTTTCAGCTAAAACTTCATAATTCCATTTTGAGTTATAATCGGAACTCTCCTCGCTAATTGTACTTATTTCTGATTCGATCTTCTCTTCGAGTTCGGATTTCGAGTCCGCATCAATGTCTAATTCCGACGCAACATCAGCCCAATCTTCATCAAGACTGTCGAGTTCTGCTTGGAGGGTCGCTCTCCACACCAGATCTTTTAGCCAGGGTTGCTCCATAAATTCAGAGTCTATGAACTTATTTGGTTCAATTTCCCCGAACTGATCGGTCAGAGAATACTTTATCAGTTTTTCACCGAACGGTTTATTTCCGATTGAGAGGTTGGTCTCATATTGGAGCAGGATCATATTTGCCAAGTCATATATGTAATAATCCTCCGCCAATGACTCCAGTTCATCATCATATCCTTCATCAATAAGGGACTCGACTAGGTCTCCAATCTCAGTATCTTCATCGGTCTTAAAGAAGGATTTGAACCATTCATATTTATCAGAACTGCCCGAACTAAGAAGTGGAGATTTCGGGAGAATATGTTCTAAGTGAACTATATTATCGTCAACATTCAATCTTTGAATTACGCTTGCATCTTTTCCCTCTTCAATGAATTTGTCCGAAGCTATTTTTCTTAACAGTTGTTTTGCATTTTTATCGCTAGTCCAATTCAGCTCCACCATTCTGTTGAGGAATCGATCGCCAAACAAGTCTTTAGCTTCACTTTTAGGTGTCTCAATCAGTGTCTCTTTTACGTCATCACTAAAGGGCTCATCATCGAATTCTTCAATAGCATCTGCGTAGGTCTCGTTCTTAACGTTAACATCGACACCGGTCGAGAATCGGATAGTGAGAGATTCTATGATCTCTAGATATTCATACAACTTTGAATCCTGATTTACATCCTCTTTTTTTGCCTCTTGATATGCCCGCAGAAGGAAAGGTTGCCAAACAGACGTACCGATTTGGTCTAATCGAGTTAAGATCCGGTTGCACTTTTCCTCGATTTCATCTTCTTCTAAATGCAATCCCTCGTCATATGGATTAACTATGTGGCTATAGTACCTTGCCATTTCCGCTAACTCCTCAATGAATATTTTTGCTTCTTCATCTGATTCTGTAAATCTGGAATCTAACTCGGCATCTGGACCAGCTCGGTACTCTTCAAGAACAAATGCTTCGAGCACATGATCAGAAACGTCACCCCGCTCTCTGACGCCGTCTTCCTTCACCACAAAGTAGGTCGTGAGGAAGTCCATCACGTCCGAGTGACTATCGCCAAACAATTCTACAATATCATCCCAGAGGTCAATGCAGTGTTCATAATCAGTTTCCTGGAACCGACGAACGACCTTTGTATTAATCACGTCCGTCTTTTTTAGCTCCATTCCCCTATTATTCAAAATCTCAAATATGTCCATTAACAAGCGTGGTCTGCCGGCATCTACTTTGAAATATCCAACGCGGAACGCTTTTAGCAAATATTCTCTTACATTTACAACCGCGAATAAAGTCTCCTCTGTGCTGAAGCCGTCTATTAGAGATTCAAGATTGCGATTAAAGTATTCATATGCTCCCAAGATTTGTTTATTCGATTCACTGAAAGATTTTGTGTGCTCTAATATATTAATCAGGTCATCATCATCCTCATAATCAGAGGAATCAATCCCAAGGTCATCGAGATAATCATCAACATCAATTGCCCCATATTTTGTATTCCCGTGTACCTTTTCTTGAGATTTAATGTAACTGATCCGTTCAGACTCGCCTCGAATCAGAGCTTCAAAGAAGTCGTTATTCCGCTCATCCAATTTCAGGGAAAGTTCATTCGAACCCGCTAGACCAGTGTCCTTGAAGATGATATTCTTAGTATTCGTGACCTCTGAAGAAATTTGGTCACTTAATCCATCATCATCAGATTCTGACCGCAATTCAGTTAGCTTTTCAGATATGATTTTAAATATTATCGCCAGTGTCGTCAGACGTTGTTGCCCATCAATGACCTCGAAGTAGGTTTCATCGCCTTCTGTCTGCTTTGCTACGAAGATAGAACCAAAAAATACGTCCTCGATGTTCTTTTGGCGTCCTGATATGTCGGCACTAAATAATTCCTCAATCTCGGCTAATAGTTCCCCCCATTGCTCTCTCTCCCACTCATATCCTCTCTGGTACGTCGGTATCTCGAAGGTATTCGGGATGAATTCCTCCAATACCTCTTTATCAATTTCAATGTCATGCTCGGCGAGACCATACATAACAGTGTGCCACGGAACTTGAGCTGGTGAGCTTGTCTCGTTATTGTAGACGATGATTTTTTCGCCGATGTCAGTCATCAACCATACTTTATGCAGAACCCACTTGTTTCTTTCTGGAACAGTATCTGTCTGATTTTTGTTTAGGCGTGTCCCTAAGGGGGACATCATCAAAACACACACCGGGTCCTCACCCCCTACCCGGGGGTCTGTTGGTGCCTCGCGCGACGAAGAAGGAGTGTATTTCACCGCTAATTAGCGGTAATCGACAGCGTTGCCACTATTCCAGCCAGTTCAGTCGAGGAGTCGCCACGCTTCTGCAACGAACACTTTCGTCTCAGTCGTGTCAATATAGTTGAGGCCTGACTTGACTTCCTCCTCATAACGTACGTTTGCCATCCTGTAGCGCTCCGGCGGCATATCAGCGGAAGTCCAGAGGTCGTATCCTTCCCGGAGCTGGCGACGAATATCGTCAACGGTGCCGAAGTCCAATCGGAGCGGCCCACCCTCGCGATCCTGGACGTCGACATCATGCTTTGCTGCCCACGCGATGAAGGCACTCGTCGTCTTGTCGACCCCGCGCTCGGCCGCCTCCATTGCTTTCGCACCGGCTTCTGCAGCTCGTCTAGTCGCTTCTTTTGCCTCCGAGACCGCATCATGGACGAGATCGGCGATATACTTCGAGCGCAGTGAGACGCTGCCATACTCGCGCTCAACCAGTTCGGGTATCCGGTCGAGTGCCCGGCGGACGCTTCCAGGATGGCGGTCGGTTTTCTCTGCAATGTCTTTCGGACTGACTTCGCCGCCATCGGTGACCAGTACACCGAGGGCGTCCCAAGCAGTCGGTGCGAGACCGTCCGCGATGTGCTTGATTACCACTGACTCTTGGCGGTGCTTGATTCGAGTGAAATCTAATTCGATGATTGTCCGGTTGCGGTCGGACTCACTCTTCTTGAAGTAGGCATCCACGACGTAGTTTCCGGCACCAGGGCGCACAGACAGCCCGGCTTCTGCGAGGACGCTGATGAGCGTCTCCTCCAACTCGACGGTCAACTGCTCTATATCGTCCGCGCCCAGTTGTTCTTTCCAGAACGATTTCTGATAGGACACGCCGACTTTCGGGTGAGCGATAGACCGGTCACTATCGAGTGAGGCGGCTTCCTTCACGTAGTAGTGTTTCACCTCTTTGGGGAGTTCGTGTTCGGGGAACGCTTCTCGGACGCGGCGGGGTCCGAGAGTCGCCGTGTGATAGTATCCTGGCTGTTGCCGTCCGCGTTCGTCGCTATCGTACTGGACGAGCTTCCGACGGCCGACGCGGTCGTGTTCAAGCAGGTGGCCGAGCTGCGCGAGAGGACCATCACGGGAATGAACCGGCCCGCTTGCTTCTTTGTGAACCCGAACGTACCGCTCGGCGTCGAGTATCGTCGAGAACTCGTGTAGCTCGCGGAAATAGCCACTACTGATTCTGACACTACCCATCGCTTTCTGAATCAGCGGCTGGTACTCGGTGAATTCGATATTAGACCCCTGGACGTGGAAATTGACGCCCTCACCGAGATCTTCGGGTATCGAAATCTCGTTTCCATTCTTGCTCTGCATCCCCTGCCAACGCGGAGCGATGTGCGCGTGAAAAGACCGCTCACCGACGGGGTCATCGGAGCTGTTGACGTGCAGGTCGAACTCACGCATTTCGTCGAGCTGAAACGGCGTGCCGGTCGGTAGCTCCGCGCCGGGATGGGCGAGACCGGAGTCTCGGTATGATAACGACGCCTGCCACGTCTCACCGGCGTACTCGAAAGTAGCCTGTTGACTTCCGTCGCCATCCTTTATCCGCCGGTCGCAGGCAAAGAACGGCGCGAGCCCCGCCCTTCCGAAGAGGAAGTGTGCAGCGAACTCGTGGGGCGCGGTCTCGATTAACTGCACAGACGAGCACCCCCTGAAACGATGGGCTGCTCAGCGGCGGATAGACCCGAAGCTAAGGGGGTTGTCGTTTGGGCATCTAAACCGAGAAGGGTATGCCGCCTCCCGGATTTGAACCGGGGACAGCTCGATCTTCAGTCGAGTGCTCTCCCAGTCTGAGCTAAGGCGGCGCATCAACAGCGAGGCCGACGAGTGGAAAAAGCGTTTCGAAACCCCGCCGGGGCGACGGGGGCGTCCCTCAATCGTCGAGCGAGATCGCGAACCGAACCAGTTCCCGCCGCAACTCCCGCAGGTCCTCGTCGAGGTGTGCCCGCACGTCGACGTCGGCGCCGCAGGCGCGACAGAATTCGTCGTCGAGCCAGATGCCCGCGCCACACTCCGGACACTCGTAGGTACCGCTGTTGGCCGCGCTGAAGAGTTCCTCGACGCGGTCGGTGAGCGTCCGGCTCAGGTCGATCCACCGCTCCCAGAGGTCGAGGCAGTCCTCGTGGGTCGTCCGGAGGTCTTCGGAGATGGGCCACTCCAGCGGAGGGAGTGCCCGGACCGCTTCGATGGCGGCCTCGATGCGGTCGCACTGCTGGCGGAGTTCCCGACGCGCCTCGCGGTACGATTCGCGGTCCTCAGCGGGCTCGGACAGCAGCCCCCGACAGCAGGCGACGAACCCCTCGGCGGCGCCCTGTCCGACCGCGACCCGGTCGACCAGTTCCCGGTAGCGGGCCAGGTAGGGGCTCGCCGAGTCGAGCGGTCGGTCGCCCTCAACGATCGCGTGACAGCCGTGACAGAGCGTGAGCAGGTTGGCCTCGTGGCCGCTCCCGCCCGCCTCGGCCGGCACCAGATGCGCTACCCGAAGCTGTGCGGAGCCGCGCGGCCCGCCGATCGCGCCACAGGCCTGACAGGTGAACTCGTCCCGCCTGAGGATCCCCGCGTCCTCGACCTCGCTCGTCTGCCCCTTCATACGCGTCGCGACAACCCCCATCTCCTTGACTAATCGCTCGTTAGGGTCGCCTCTCCGATCGAGCTCCGACGAAAACGACCGATTAGCGTCGACAACGACCCGTTAAACCGGGGGGTCGTCGCCGTCTCTGGGTGTCAGCCGTCGACACAGTTCGGACTGACGTGTGAAATTGTTGATCTTTCTCGCGGCCCGGAACTCGGGTTGATTCGAAGGAGCATCGAACACGCCTCGCAATCGCTCGGCGGTTCTCATGGGCTCGGGCGGATTCGAACCGAAGAAAGACGGTCGTCTCGCTCCGCTCGACGCTGCGACTTTCAGGGTTCGACCGCCCTCGTATACATCTCTGTGACTCACTTCGTTCGTCCCAGAAATGGGCTCGGGCGGATTCGAACCACCGATTTCGGGCTTGTAAAGCCCGCGTCATAACCACTAGACCACGAGCCCGCGTACGGAGTCTGTCGACCCGACGGAATAACGGTTTCTGTCTCGGCTCTGCCGGAACGCTCATTTCGCTCCCGTCCGTCCTGTCGGCCATGTCCAGCGACGACCCTGCCTCCCGACGCCGCGCCCGCTGGTCGCGGCGTCGGTTCCTCGGCGCCTGTGCCGGTACCGCAGCGGTAGCCGGGTGTACGGGTGCGTATCCCGGAAACCGGTCCGTGGACGACGACGACGGGTACGATCGCGCGAAGGTCGTCGTCGTGGACGCAGACGGCGACGGCTCGGAGCTCGCGCGGGTCGACGTCCGGGTCGCCGACACCAGCGGCAAGCGCTACACGGGGTTGAGCGACACCGACTCGCTCGGGGAGGACGAGGGGATGCTGTTCGTCCACGAGTCCGCGGGCGAGTGGGCCTACGTGATGCGCGAGATGGCGTTTCCCCTCGACATCATCTTCGCCGACCCCGAGGGGGTCGTCACGACCGTCCACAGCGCCCCGCTTCCACCGGAGGGGACCGAGGGCGGCGACCTGAAGCGGTACCAGGGGCAGGGACAGTTCGTTCTGGAGGTGCCGATGGGGTACGCCGACGACCACTGCATCGCCGTCGGGGATCGGTTTCGCTTCCGCGACCTGGATTCGGACCTCGTCTGAAGCAACCCCGCGTTCCGGGCACCGAAACCGACATGGGGCGACCGCCGCTGTTCAGGGACATGGCTGACCCCGACGGCGGTTCCGACTCCGAGGCGGATTCCGATCTCGACCCCGTGGCCGCGCTGAGCGCGCTGGAGGGGTGGCGTGCGGAGGGGTTCGCCGCCCGGGTCCACTACCGCGGCGCCGATCGGAACTACAGCGTCGAGTACTACCGGCCGAGCGACTGCGTCCTCTACTGGCGGGTCGACGACGACGGCGAGCGGGCGGTGCCGGTCGCCCGCGAGGGCGTCCCCGACCCGCTCCGCGAACGGGTCCGGCAGGACCTCGGCGAGGCCGGCGTCGACCCCGACATCGAGGCTCGGACGGTGTAGGTTCGCGGGCCGAGAGAACGACTTTTCACGCCCCGGCTCCCAAGCCGTCCCATGGATGTCCCCGTAGAGGACGACGACCCCTTCGAGGCACAGCGGGAGGCCACGGACTCCCCCATGCGCCGGCTGTTCGCGACGTACGGTCGCGACAACCTGGGGTACTTCCTCGTCGGCCTGGTCGGCAGCGTCGCCGCCCGGGTGCTCGATCTGCTCCCGCCGCTGTTGCTCGGCTACGCCCTCGACGCCGTCGTCCGCGACGACAAGGCCTTCGGCGCCCCGTTCGTCCCGGACGCCTGGTTGCCCGGCACGCGTGAGGGTCAGCTCGTCTTGGTCGCGAGCGTCATCGCCGTCACCTTCGTCGGTGGCGCGGTCTTTCACTGGTTCCGCAACTGGGGGTGGAACGCCTTCGCCCAGCACATCCAGCACGCGATCCGGACCGACACCTACGACAAGATGCAGCGGCTCAACATGGAGTTTTTCGCCGACAAGCAGACCGGCGAGATGATGTCCGTGCTGTCGAACGACGTCAACCGCCTGGAGCGGTTCCTCAACGAGGGGATGAACTCCTCGTTCCGCATGGGCGTGATGGTCGTCGGCATCGCGGGCATCCTCCTGGCGCTCAACTGGCAACTGGCCATCATCGCCCTGCTGCCGATCCCGCTGATCGGCTACTTCACCTACCGGTTCGTCGAGACCATCCAGCCCAAGTACAAGGATGTCCGCTCCTCCGTGGGACAGCTCAACTCCCGGCTGGAGAACAACCTCGGCGGCATCCAGGTGATCAAGACTTCGAACACCGAACCGTACGAGTCCGAGCGCGTCGACGACACCTCCCGGGACTACTTCGACGCCAACTGGGAGGCCATCGGCGTCCGCATCCGGTTTTTCCCGGGGCTGCGGATCTTGGCCGGCGTCGGCTTCGTCGTCACCTTCGCGGTCGGCGGCCTCTGGGTCGTCACCGGCACCGGCCCGGGGCCACTCACCGGCGACCTGACGGTCGGCGAGTTCGTCACGTTCATTCTGCTCACCCAGCAGTTCGTCTGGCCGCTCGCCCAGTTCGGCATGATCATCAACATGTACCAGCGCGCGGTCGCCTCCTCGGCGCGGATCTTCGGCCTGATGGACGAACCGGCCCGCATCGAGGAGGACCCCGACGCCGAGGACGTCGTCGTCACCGACGGCCGCGTCGAGTACGACGACGTCACCTTCGGCTACGACGAGGAGACCATCCTCGAAGACGTCTCCTTCGAGGTCGACGGCGGCGACACGCTCGCGCTCGTTGGCCCCACCGGGGCCGGGAAGTCGACGGTGCTGAAGCTCCTCCTCCGGATGTACGACGTCGACGAGGGCGCCGTCCGCGTCGACGGCCAGGACGTCCGGGACGTGACGATCCAGAGCCTGCGGCAGTCGATCGGCTACGTCTCCCAGGAGACGTTCATGTTCTACGGGACCGTCCGCGAGAACCTCACCTACGGCGCCTTCGACGCCACCGAGGAGGAGGTGATCGAGGCCGCCAAAGCCGCCGAGGCCCACGAGTTCGTCACCAACCTCCCCGACGGGTACGACACCGAGATCGGCGAGCGCGGCGTCAAGCTGTCGGGCGGCCAGCGCCAGCGCCTCTCGATCGCCCGGGCGATCCTCCGGGACCCCGAGATCCTCGTCCTCGACGAGGCCACCTCCGACGTCGACACCGAGACCGAGATGCTGATCCAGCGCTCGCTCGACCGGCTCACCGCCGACCGGACCACCTTCGCCATCGCCCACCGCCTCTCGACGATCAAGGACGCCGACGAGATCGTCGTCCTCGACGAGGGCAGCGTGACCGAGAAGGGGACCCACGAGGAACTGCTCGCCAGCGACGGTCTCTATGCGCATCTCTGGGGCGTCCAGGCCGGCGAGATCGACGAACTCCCCGAGACGTTCGTCGAGCGCGCGCGGCGCCGGCGCGACCGGGTCGAAGCCGACGCCGACGACGACTGAGGAACGTTCGATCACTCGGACGGGCGTGGGTCGATTACTCCGGCGGGTGATCGTCGCTTTCCGCACGCTCCGAGATCATCCGGGCCGCGAGGTCGGCCCACCCACCCCAGAGGAGTCCGGCGCCGACGATCGCCGCCCGCGAGACGTACGAGAGCACGACCCCGACGTACACTCCGAGCAGGCCGAGGTCGAGGACGACCGCCAGCAGGTACGACGCCCCGAGGAGGAACACGTACGACCCGACGATGCCGGCCCAGAACGGCGTCCGCGTGTCCCCAGCCCCCTTCAGCGATCCGGACAGGGGGAAGTAGACCCCGATGAACAGCATCGACACGGCGAAGGTGCGGTTGAACTCGGCCGCGTACGCGACCGTCGTCGCGTCACCCGTGAACAGCCGCGCCACGGGTTCGGCGCCCACGAACAGCAGCGTGCCGACGGCCGTCAGCGTGACGACGCTCAGCGCACAGATCGCGCCGGCCGAAAAGCGGGCCTCGTCGACGCGGCCGGCTCCCAGCTCCTGGCCGACGACGATGCTCCCGACCGTCCGGAACGCCCGGAAGAAGGGCGCCGAGAACTGCTGGTAGGCCCGGTTGGCGATGTGGTAGGCGGCGGTCGCCTCGGTGCCAAAGAGCAGCACGATCGAGTTGAACGGAAAGCGCGCCAGCTCGGAACTCAGTCCGCCGGCGACGTCGGGGACGCTCACCGCGATCAGCTGCTTCGTGATCACGGGGTCCCGCGGCGTCGCGAGCGAGGGGGTGGTCCGATCCGTCGCGATAGCCCCGACGATCAGGGCCGCCTCGACGGTTCGGCTGACGGCGGTGGCGATCCCGACGCCGACGATGCCGAGCGTCGGGGCGATCCAGACACCGAGGCCGAGGCCGACCGACAGCAGGATGTTGAGGACGGTCGCGCCGCCGTTTATGACCATCGGGGTCCGCGTGTCGCCGGTCCCCTGCAAGGCCCGGGAGCCGACGAAGCCGACGATCCGCATCGGCGCGGCCGCGAGGATGATCGTCAGGTACTGCCCGCCCAGCCTCACGACACCGGACTCGGCGCCGAGCACCTCGATCAGCACGTGGCTAAAGAGAAGACCGGCGAGCAGGATCGGGACGCCGGCGAGCGCGCCGACGAGCAGGGCCTGGGTGACCGCGCGGTCGCGCAGTTCCTCGGACTCCCGGCCGGTCTCCTGGCTCGACAGGGCGATGGCGCCGCTTCCGAGGCCCATGCCGATCCGCAGCGGAATCCTGGCGTAGAGGTCCGCGAGGCCGAGCGCGGTCACGGCGACCGGGGAGAAGAAGCCGGTGACGAGGACGTCGACCGTCCGCATCAGGGTGGTGAGCGCCTGCTGGACGGCCACCGGCCACCCTAACGAGACCGTCCGTCGCCACAGCGCGCGCAACCGGTCGCTGAGCGGGAACACCGGATGGTGACACCGACACCGGAGAACGACAAAAGGGTTGCTGCCACCGATCGACGGGTCCCGATCCCGACCTTCAGTCCTGGCGTTATACGCCGCCGCGCCTCGATCCCGACCTTACATACGCCGCCGCGCCGAGACGCCGACCATGCACCTCGCCGACGTCTCCTGGACGGACGCCCGCGACGCCGACGCCGACCTCGCGCTGCTGCCGGTCGGCAGCACCGAACAGCACGGGCCCCACGCCCCCCTCGGGGTCGACGCCATCGCCGCCGAGGGGATCGCGCGGGAGACCGCCGACCGCCGCGACGACGTCCTCGTCGCCCCGACGATCCCCGTCGGCGTCGCCGAGGAACACCGCGCGTTCGACGGCACGCTCTGGGTCACCGAGGACACGCTCCGGGCCTACGTCGGGGACGTGCTCCGGAGCCTGGCCCACCACGGCGTCGACGGCGTCGTCGTCGTCAACGGTCACGGCGGCAACGTCGACGCGCTCCGGGAGGTCTGCGGGCGCGTCACGCGCGACGGCGACCTCTACGCGGTCGCCTACACCTGGTTCGACGCGGTTGACCCCGGGGAGGTCGACCTCTCGCTCGGCCACGGCGGCCCGGTCGAGACGTCCCTGGTCTGTCACCTGCGCCCCGACCTCGTCCGGGAGGAGCGGTACGACGAGGCCAGCCAGGGGGCCGGCGAGGGCTTTGGCGACTGGGTCGCGGGGACGAACCTCGCCTACGACTTCGAGGAGTTCACCGACAGCGGCAACGTGGGCGATCCCACGCCCGCGAGCGCCGAGGCGGGCGAGCAGTTGCTGGAGGCCGCTGCCGACGGCTGTGTGGACGTGCTCGACGCGGTCGCCGAGCGGACGTAATCCTGCCCGCGGTCCTACTCCGCGTCGTCCTCGGCGTCGCCTTCGCTTTCGGCCTCGCTTTCGTCTTCGCCCCCGTCGGACGCCGCGTCCTGGAGCGCCCCCCGGAGTTCCGGCATCGTGCTCGCCAGGTCGGTGACCTCCTCGCGGGCCTCGCCGATCTGTTCGACGAGGTCCGAGAGGGATTCGATCTCCTCGGCCAGGTCCTCAGCGTCCTCGAAGGCGTCGGCGCGCTCGCCGACCGCGTACCACTTGCGGGCCTGCCGGAGCTCTTCCTCGGCGTCGCCGACGTCCAGGGACGTTTTCAGGCCGTTGAGAACGCCGAGAACGTTGTCGGCGTCGGTGGTCCACACGTCGTCGGCCGCGGGTAACTCGGCCCGGGCGGCCGCGAGGTGCTCCTCGACGTCCTCGCGCATCTCCGCGGCCGCCTCGCCGAACAGTTCGTCGTCGCCGAGCGTGCTCTGACTGCTCATAGCAGGATTTCGCCCCCCGCCGGGTTAAAAACACGCCCGAAAGTGAAAGTGAAACTCCCGGTGCTCGCGCCGGAGCGGTCGGTTTCGGATGCGCTACCCGTGACCGTTCGTCGCGATCATGGTCACGCCGTCTCCGTTGCGTCCTCGACGTCGACCAGCCGCATCAGGGGATAGCCGTCCTCCATCTCCATGCGGGTGCGGACGATCGTCCCCTCGTAGTCGATCCGCATCTCGACGGCCAGCAGCCGCCCGGTGAGTTCGGTGTAGTCGGCCCCGCCCTCCTCGATGGCCGCGGCGACGGCCTCGTCGTCGACCTCGACGGTCACCGACTCGCAGTAGGGCTGGTTCTCGATCGATTCGGCCATCGCGCGTTCGAGGCTCCGGGCGCTCCGGGGGCTGACCGGCGTCCCGGCGAACTGGTGGTACAGCGACCCGAACTTGATCCCGGCCTCGAAACACGCTTCCTCGGCGGCGGTCGGGGCGTCAGTGGCCATGTCGACTCCGTCGCCGGCGGACGGCTAAGGTCTGTCGTCCCGGTCGTCGGTCCTCCGTCGCGGCGGTTCCCGGCACCGTTTCGCGCCCAAACTGATCATTCAGGGAACGTGTTCGGCCCGGAACCGCACCTTTCTTGGCCGCGAGGGGCGCATCATTGACCGAATGGACGACCCGGTGTTACTCACAGGGGCTGGCGGACGGGTCGGGCAGGCGATCCTGGAACACCTGGGCGACGTACACG
>Ga0207719_100246_pt1 | contig 40733 bp, 36 predicted proteins | sample A23P1SouthBayCA_2_FD_187279 | JGI IMG/M metagenome (GOLD analysis project Ga0207719, IMG submission 187279) | Aerobic enrichment media microbial communities from Eden Landing Ponds, California, USA - A23 P3 (3) (SPAdes) | ecosystem: Environmental > Aquatic > Marine > Unclassified | place... | reverse complement strand
TCCAACCGCGGCGAGAGCCGGCAGATCGAGAGCGCGCTCCGCGACGCCGGCCACTACCCCGTCGACGGTCCGGAGGCGGCCGACGTCGCCATTATGAACACCTGTACGGTGGTCGAGAAGACGGAGCGCAATATGCTCCGTCGGGCCAAAGAACTGGAGTCTGAGACGGCGGATCTCATCATCACCGGCTGTATGGCCCTCGCACAGGGCGAGGAGTTCCGTGAGGAGGACGTCGACGCACAGATCCTCCACTGGGACGACGTCCCCGCGGCGGTCACGAACGGCGAGTGCCCGACACCCGGCCCGGGGACCGAACCCGTGCTGGACGGCGTCGTCGGCATCCTCCCGATCGCTCGCGGTTGCCTCTCGAACTGCTCGTACTGCATCACGAAGTTCGCGACCGGCCGCGTCGACTCGCCGCCGGTCGAGGAGAACGTCGAGAAGGCCCGCGCGCTCGTCCACGCCGGCGCGAAAGAACTCCGCATCACCGGTCAGGACACCGGGGTCTACGGCTGGGATACGGGCGACCGAAAGCTCCCCGAACTGCTCGATCGGATCTGCACCGAGATCGACGGCGACTTCCGGGTCCGACTGGGGATGGCCAACCCCGGCGGCGTCCACGGCATCCGCGAGGAACTGGCCGAGGTCTTCGCGCGCCACGACGAACTGTACAACTTCATTCACCTCCCCGTTCAGTCCGGCTCCGACACGGTCCTCGAAGCGATGCGGCGCCAACACCGCGTCGAGAAGTTCACCGAGATCGTCGAGACGTTCGAGGAAACGCTGGACTACTGGACGCTGTCGACGGACTTCATCGTCGGCTTCCCGACCGAGACCGACGAGGACCACGCCCAGAGTATGGCGCTGTTCAGGGAGGTTCGGCCCGAAAAGGTGAACATCACGCGCTTTTCGAAGCGCCCCGGCACCGACGCCGCCGATATGAAAGGTCTCGGCGGGACGGTGAAGAAAGAGCGCTCGAAAGAGATGTCCGAACTGAAGATGGACGTCGTCGCCGACGCCTACGAGTCGATGGTCGGCGAGACGCAGCGGGTGATGGCCGTCCGCGAGGGGACGGGCGACTCACTGAAGTGCCGCGACGAGGCCTACCGACAGATCATCGTCCAGAACGCCTCCGAACACGGGATCGAACCCGGCGACTTCCTCGACGTCGAGGTGACGAGCCACCAGACGGTGTACGCGTTCGGCGACCCGGTGTGAGCCGTCGCGTTCGGCCAGCGCCTCCGACGCTTTCACGTCGGCGCTGACCGCGGTCTTTTTTCCGCCTCGTCACGCACGGACTGTCGATGGATCGGTCCACCGCCTTCCTCCACCTCCGCGACGCCGCCACGACGGTCGCGGTGGTCCTCGCCCTCGGGGTCGTGCTCTTCGGCGTCGCGGGTGTGTGGCCGCCGATGGTGGCCATCGAGAGCCCGAGTATGGTGCCGCACGTCGAAACCGGCGACCTCGTCGTCGTCTCCGACCCCGGCCGGTTCGCCGGGGCATCGGCGGACGCGCGCGGCGTCGTTACTGCTGCGACCGCCGGGAACTACTCGCGCCTCGGAGACTCCGGCGACGTCATCGTCTTCGCCCCGCCCTCCCGGGCGGGATCGCCGATCATCCACCGCGCGCAGTTCAGAGTCGACGCGGGCGAGAACTGGTACGACGAAGCCGACCCGGCGCATCTCCGCGGCGCGGACGACTGCGCGGAATTGGCTGGCTGTCCCGCACCGCACGCGGGCTACATCACGAAGGGCGACAACAACCGCGCGTACGATCAGGCCGCGGGCATCGCGCCGGTAGTCAAGCCCTCGTGGGTCAGAGCGAAAGCGCAGTTCCACATCCCCGAACTCGGCTGGGTCCGCCTCACGCTCGCCGGAAAGGCGTGAGCACCGCGGGAAGATCGAGAGCCGATAGGACAGACGCGGATGCCCGTGTCCGTGTCACGTCGTTCTCCGATCTCGTGTAGCGGCCGGTCGCTATCAGAGCGCACCCTCTCTCTGTTCGGCGTGGCCGTCGCCGTCGTCTCCGTCCTCTGCCACGGTTTCGAGGAGCTGATCGGTCCCTGTGTCTTCTTTCCACTCGCCGAGTTCTTTCGGGTCGACGTGGACGAACACGTCGTCGACCTCTGGCATCGCGCGGATCGAGTCGACGACGGCCGACTCGATGTCGTGGGCCTCGAACAGCGTCATATCTCCTTCCACTTCGATGTGGATGCTCACGTCGACTTCGGGGCCGACGTAGTGGGCGACGACGTCGTGGGCGCCGCGGACTTCTGGGTGTTCGAGCGCGCGCTCAATAATTTCCCAGCGGAGTTCTTCGGGCGGTGCCGCGCCGACGAGGTAGTTCACGTTGTCACGGACGATCTCATAGCCCGTGTAGAAGATGCCGAGCGAGACGACGGCCGCGGCGATCGGATCGAGGATCGGCGCGCCGAAAGACGCCCCGAGCACGCCGACGAGCGCCGCGCCCGCGGTCAGAATGTCGTTGCGGTTGTCGAGCGCGGCCGCGACGAGTGCGGGCGAGTGGCGGCGTTCACCGATTCGGAGACAGTACCGGTAGAGTCCGTATTTCGTGACGGCAGTCCCGACGAGGACCGCGACCGCCGTCGTTCCGGCCTCGACGCCGTACGTCCCGTTCAGCACCGCTGTCGTGGCGTTCCAGAGCACGGCCGCGCCCGCCGCGAACACGCCCAGCGCGACGAACAGCGAGACGAACGGTTCGATTCGTTCGTGGCCGTGCGGGTGCTCGAAGTCGGGCGGTTGCGTCGTCAGATACAGGCCGGCGAGAATGACGAGACTGTAGACGCTGTCGGCGACGCTGTTGACCGCTTCGGAGCCGACCGCGAGGCTCCCAGTGAGCCACCAGACGCCCCCTTTCGCCAGCGCGAGGCCGAGATTGACCGCGAGTACGATCGCCCCGACGCGGCGGACGACCCGCTTCCGGTCGTCGCTCATCGTTCTTGCCTACCGCTCGGAGGGCTAAGTCGCTTCGGTCGGCAGATCGAAGTCGAGCCTGACGGCCCGCGTCGGATCGTCGCTGTCACCTGACTCGCCTGCGCCTGCGGCCGTTCCGTCCTCTGCGTCAGCGTCGGCTGTCGCCGCCGGCAGCGACGCGAACGCCTCGTGCAGGCGGTCGTAGGTGTCTTCGAGCGCCTCGACGATCACCTTCGTGTCGCCGATGACGGGCATAAAGTTGGTATCGCCGCTCCACCGGGGGACGAGGTGCGTGTGGACGTGATCGCCGATCGACCCGCCGGCGGCCTTTCCCCCGAGGTTCTCGCCGGCGTTCACGCCGTCGGGGTGGAACGCGGCTTCGAGGGCGTCGATCGCCGCCACTTTGACTCGAGCGTGATCGAGCAGTTCCGCATCGCTCAGGTCACCCCACTCGCCCGTGTGGCGGTACGGGATGATCATCAGGTGCCCCGGGTTGTACGGGTAGTTGTTCAGGATCACGAAGGCGTGTCCGCTGCGGGCGACGATCCGGCTCTCCCGGTCGTCGTGACGCTCGGGCAGGACGCAGAACGGGCAGCCGTCGATGTCCTCGTTGCCGTTGCGTTCGACCCACTCGATCCGCCACGGCGCGAACACCTGGTCCATCTCGCTCACGCCGTCAGGTTCTCGTACCCGTCCTCGGTGACGACGACGGTGTGTTCGGCCTGGCTGACGAGTTCGCCGTCGTCCTCTTTCAGCACGGGATAGCCGTGGAGGACGCCCTGCTGTTCGAGCCGTGTGATGGCCATCTCAGCCCGCGGCTCGTCCAGCCAGCGCGCGGCGAAGGGCAGCGTTCGGTACTCCTCTTTCACCTGTTCGAGCACCTTCCGCGCCGAGCGGTTCCGCACCGAGCGGTCGCGTTCGAGGCTGTAGATCTCCTCTTTCGAGCCCTCGGTGACTTTGCCGCGCCCGGTCGTCGCGAACGGTTCGATGGCGACGACGTCGCCGACCTCGAGTTCCACACCGCGGTCGGTGCCCCGGTTCGGGATCGTCGGCCCCGTGTGGGCATCCCACTGCGCGACGCCGTGGCCTGAGAGGTTCAGGACGGGCGTGTAGCCGTAGCCGCGGATCACGTCCTCGATCTCGCCGCCGATCACGCCAGTCTCGACGCCGGGTGCAACGGCGTCGAGTGCGGCGTCGAGCGCCTCCTCGGCGGCCTCGACGAGTTCCGGGTTCCCGGAGAGATCGACGGTTACTGCCGCGTCGGCGATGTAGCCGTCGACGTGGACGCCGCAGTCCAGACAGACCATCCCGTCGTCGAACTCGGTCTCGTCGTCGCGGCCGGGCGTGGCGTGTGAGGCCTCCTCGTCGATGCTGATGTTCGCCGGGAAGGCACACCCGTCGGCGAGTTCCTCGATGCGCGCCTCGGCGAACTCGGCGACTTCGAGGTGGGTGACGCCCGGTTCGACTTTTTCTGCGGCCTCGTCGAGGACCTGCCGGAGGACCGATCCGGCCTCCCTGTACTTCGCTAGCGTCTCCTCGTCGAGAGGTCCGTCGCTCATACCCGAACAGTTGGCCGAACGTCTCAAAGAGGTTCCGGACCCACCGATCCGACCGGCGTGAGACCTCCCACGGTTACCCCTCGACTCCCACGCGTGTCTATATAGCTCACACCGAGAATACTAGCAACCGTTTACAGGCCTCCCGACATCTCACGGCACGAACGATGACCGAGCCACAGTTCGCCGCGGCCGTCGAGCACGAACACCTGGACGTCAGCAAGTGGGACGAGATCTACGTCGTCGGCGACGTCCACGGCTGCCGAGCGGACCTGGAACGACTGCTCACGAAGCTCGAGGTGACCGAGGACGACCTCGTCGCGTTCGTCGGCGACCTCGTCCGGAAAGGCCCCGACAGCAAGGGAGTACTCGACCTCGTCCGCGAGTCGGCGAATATGGTGACCGTCCGCGGCAACAACGAGGAGAAACTCCTCCGCGGCTCGAAGTCGATTGCGGCGCTCACCGACGAGGACCTCGACTGGATCGCCGACCGGCCGGTCGCCCTCTCGTGGGAGGACACGCTCGTCGTCCACGGCGGCGTCGACCCCCGGAAGTCGCTCGCCGACCACGACGTCGACGACCTCCAGAACTTCCGCTCGCTGTCGTCGGGGTACGAGCGCCCGTTCTGGTGGGAGGTCTACGAGGGTCCCGACCGCGTCTTCTTCGGACACACACCGCTGGCCGCGCCCGTCGCCCGCGAGCACGCCGTCGGCCTCGACACGGGCTGTGTCTATGGCAACGAACTCACCGCCTACGACTGGCGGAACGACGAGTTCGTCACAGTCTGCCCCGAGGAGACGGTCCAGTCCCGAAAGGAGTCCAAGTGGGTCCGCCCACAACAGACTACGATCGCCGCCGACTGATCGACGGCTGCTATAGTAGCAGTTGCAAGTCTTCACCCACCCGATCGCACGACAGTGTGCGATCTGGTGAGCAATCAGTTGCAAATGCTACTATAACTGTTCTTCCGTCTCACTCGAGGACGCCCGCGACGAGTTCGTCGAGGTACTCGATCTCCTCCTCGAAGATTCCGTGCCCACGTCCCTCGTAGCGGTCGAACCGGACGTCGGCGCCCAGTCGTTCGAACACCTCGACGGTCTCCTCCGCGCGCGACATCGGAATGTGGGGGTCGTCGTCGCTGACGCCGAGGAAGAAGGCCATTCCGTCGACGTCGCCCTCGTAGTCGAAGTCGGTCCCTTCCTGACCGATCAGCCCGCCTGAGAGCAGCACGAGTCCGCCGTACCGCCGCGGCGTGCGCGCCACGAACTCCGAGACGAGGCACGCGCCCTGTGAGAATCCGACTAAGATCACCTTTTCAGCCGGGAGCCCGCCCGAACAGGCTTCCGCGACGGCACGTTCGAGGTGCGACAGCGCCGAGTCGAGGTGAGGCTGATTCCGCTCGATCGGCGCGACGAACCGGTTCGGATACCAGGTGCCGCGCTGGGCCTGCGGCGCGACGTAGTGAACGCCGTCGTGATGGAACTCCTGGGCGAACTGGAGCATCCCATCGGCCCGCGCGCCCCGCCCGTGGACGAGGACGACGGCGGCGTCGGCCTCCGCGGGCGACGCGCCGGCGGTCCGAATCGGTTGCCCCGCGTGTGGGTCGTCGGCATCGGCGGGTCGGTTCATCGGCGCTCACCACCGTCGGTCGCTGCGGCTTCACTCTCCTCGTCAGTCGTCGGTGCCCCGTTCCCCTCGTCGCTCACCGCTGCCCCGCTCCCCTCGCTGTTCGCCGCCGTTTCATCGGCGTTGCCGAGCGACGGTAGTGCCGCTTCGATCCGCTCGCGTTCGTCTTCCAGCCACGACGGCAGTTTGAGTTCTGATCCGAGTTCCGCGACGGACTCGTCGGCGGTGAACCCCGGCCCGTCGGTCGCGATCTCGAAGAGGATGCCACCGGGTTCGCGGAAGTAGATCGACCGAAAATACTGCCGATCCTTCTGCGGCGTCACGAACTGGCCAGCATCGGAGAGCCGCTCGCGCCAGGCCATCTGTTCGTCCTCGTCGGCCGCGCGGAACGCGACGTGGTGGACGGTGCCGACGCCGGGGCGGCCCCGTGGCGGCCCGCGGTGAAGCACGTCGACGACGGTCGCACGATCCCCAGCAGCGGCGTAGCGGACCCGCTCTGCACCGTCGTCGGGGTCGGGCTCTGAGCCGAGGCGGTCGAAGCCGAGCACGTCGAGGACGTTCGCCGTCGCGTCCGGCTCCTCGGAGTGCAGCGTCACGCCGAAGAAGCCGCGAATCGCGCGGTCGGCTGGGACGGGGGCGCCCGCCCACGGTTCGATCGGCGACTCGGCCTCGACGAGTTCGAGGGGTTGCCCGTGAGGGTCCTCGAAGGGGAGCACGCCCGCGCCGAACCGCGTCTGCCGGTCGTGGACAGTCGCGTCGCTGGCGTCGAGCCGATCGGCCCAGTAGTCGAGACTCCCCTCGGGCACAGCGAACGCTGTCGCGACCGCCTGCCCACGGCCGGGTCGGCCCTGCCGTGCGCCCTCAAAGGGGAAAAACGTCAGCGCGGTGCCCGGGCTGCCCGTCTCGTCGCCGTAGTAGAGGTGATACGTCGTGGTGTCGTCGAAGTTGACCGTTCGCTTGACGAGGCGGAGTCCGAGAACCTCGGTGTAGAAGTCGAGGTTCTGCTGCGGATCGCCGGCGACGGCCGTGACGTGGTGAATCCCTGATGTCTTCATAGTGAGTGACGCAGCGTACTGCCGAACGGATATCGACCGCGGCAGGTATCGCTCTGTTACCTACTATAGAGGCGAAACCATTTGTACCTTCGCGGACGAAAATGTCACCAGGTGACGCCTGTGTCCCCAGACCCTGACGAGAAATACGACGAGGAGGCCTGCTCGGTGATCGACTCACTGGAACAGATCGGTTCGCAGTGGCGACTCATCGTCCTGCACGACCTTCAGGAGGGTGAGAAGCGCTTCAACGAACTCAAGCGCTCGACGGACGCCAGTTCGCGGACGCTCTCTCGCGTCCTCGACGACCTCCAGGAACTGGGATTCGTGAATCGACGACTCGAAGAGGACGCGCCGGTCGCGACGTACTACTCGCTGACGCCAAAGGGGCGCTCGCTGTGTCCGGTCTTCGACGAGATCGAGTCGTGGGCCGACGAGTGGCTGCACGCGACGCCGACCGGCGAGGACCCCGCTGCCGTCGCCCCCGACGGTGGCTCCGCCGCTGACGAGTAGGAGACGGAGACTGCGGCAGCAACGCTTCTGTTCTCGCTTCTCTCAATTCTTCATCACGCTTATAGGGATTATCGTAACTGTTCGGAGATTCTCGTCGTATCGTCCGGCGAGAAATGTATGCAGACGTACGATAATCCCTATTACGCGCCCTCGACGAGTCGCCGGAGTTGCTCGGGCGGGACGGCACCGCGGGCGGCGTGGTCGTCGTACACGAACGCCGGAACGCCCGTAATCCCGGCTTGCTGCGCGTCGCGGAAGCGCTCGTGAATCCGGCTCCGCCGCTCCTCGTCGGCGAGCGCGTCGCGGACGAATTGGGTTTCGACACCGACCTCGTCTGCGAGGTCGAGCAGCACCTCTTCCTCGCCGATGTCACGTCCCTCGTGCCAGAGCGCGGCGAAGACGGCCTCGTCGAACGCGAGCCACGTCTCGTAGTCGTACGTCTCGCGGACGGCGACCGAGACCAACTGCGCCGGCAACGAGTCCACGTCGGTCGCGATGTCGAGTTCCATCTCCTCGGCCCCGTACTGGTCGCGGAGTCTCCGCACGTTCTCTTTCGCCTGCTCGTAGTACTCGTCGCCTTTGCCGTCGTCGGCCTCGTAGTCGATTGTGCCGTCGGGCCGCCGTTTGCTCGATCGAAGGTCGAACGGCCGCCAGTCGATCCGGAGCGGCTCGTCGCGCTCGGCCTGATACTGTGAGAGGGACTGTCGGCCGAGATAACAGAACGGGCAGACGTAATCCGCGTAGATCGTGATCTCCGCGGGCGCGTCCGTCTCGGCATCGGTGTCGCTGTTGGCACTGTCGTCGGTGTCGGAATCGTTCATCTCGTTCGCGTCGTGGAGGCGCGCGCACAAGAAGCGTCTGATAGCGGGGTCGTCGACGCGACACGGCACCGCGCGTTCGTGGCAGATGTACGTGCTCGTGAGGGGTGTACTGCACGTTCGCACGCGGTGAGAAAGGTGTCGTGAAACAGTACAAATACGGTGCCCGAGATGAAATCCCCGGTCGGTGATGAGAGACCAGGACTTTCTGGCATCCGACTGGGATTACTGTCTGGTGTTGGATGCGTGCCGCTACGACGTCTTCTCTGAGGTCTACGAGGAGTATCTCGACGGGACGGTCGAAAAGCGCTGGAGCGTGGGCTCGTCGACGCCCGAGTGGGCCTACCGGACGTTCACCGACCACCACGACATCGCGTACTTCTCCGGAAACCCGTTCATCAACGATCTCGGCATCCCGCTGAACGAACTCAAGTGGGGGGCCAGTTGCGACTACGAGTGGACCGCCAACGAACACATCAGCGACATCGTCGACGTCTGGAAGCACGGGTGGGACGAGAGCCTCGGGACGGTCCCCCCAGAGAGTCTCGAAGCGTCGCTCGAAGAACGACGCGACCTCGTCGCCCGCAACGAGCGCACCGTCCTCCACTATATGCAGCCGCACGCGCCGTATCTCTCCCGTGGCGCGGGACAGAAACTCAAGCAGATCCAGAAGGGAATCCGCCGACAGGAGGAGGCGGTCGAAAACGGCGATGACGCCGAGAGCGGACCTATCGAGTCGCTCGGCCAGACGATCCGCCCGCGGATCGAGAGCGTTCTCGAAGGCAGCGAACTCGCACAGAAAGCCGGCCTCTGGCTCGAACTCGGCCCCACCGAACTCGTCCAGAACGGGACGCGGGAGGCCGCCCTCGAACTCTACGAGGAGAACCTCCGCATCGCGCTCGAAGTCATCGCAGACCTGGTTCCAGAACTCGACGGGACCGTCGTCGTCACCGCCGATCACGGCGAGGCCTTCGGCGAGGAAGGCGTCTGGGAACACCACATCGAGACGCACATCCCGCCGCTGATGGAAGTCCCCTGGCTCGTCGTCGAGTAACGAAAACAGACGCGGAAGTGCGCACGGAAACCGAAACGGAATCGGCGAACTGACGCTGACGACGGGCGGGAAATCCAATTTTCGCGTGTATGATTGCTGCTGGCAAGTTCTGCTTCTGGAAAGCGATAACGGCAGTAATTTACGACAGGTGCGGAAAGTAGCTGATGTTTATGAGCTACGACCAGATCGAAGCCCCCGAGACGGGCGAGAAGATCACGCTCGCCGACGAGGAGACCGGCGAGCTGAACGTCCCCGACACGCCGATCATCCCGATCATCCACGGCGACGGGATCGGAACCGACGTTGGTCCCGCCGCCCAGAAGGTACTCGACGCCGCCGCAGAGGCGACCGGTCGCTCTGTAGAGTGGATGCGCGTCTACGCCGGCGAGTCCGCCCGCGAGAAGTACGGCGAGAACCTCCCCGACGACACCGTGAACGCGATTCGCGAGCACCGCGTCGCGATCAAAGGCCCGCTCACGACGCCCGTCGGCGCCGGCTTCCGCTCGCTGAACGTCGCGCTCCGCAAAAAGCTCGACCTCTACGCGAACGTCCGCCCGACCTACCACATCGACGGCGTCCCCTCGCCCGTCAAAGACCCCGCGGCGATGGATATGGTCACGTTCCGTGAGAACACAGAAGACGTCTACGCCGGCATCGAGTGGGAAGCCGGAACCGACGAGGTAGAGCAGGTAAAGGCGTTCGTCGAAGACGAGATGGGCGAAGACGACGTGATCCACGACGGCCCCGTCGGGATCGGCGTCAAACCCATCACGGAGTTCGGGACGAAGCGACTCGTCCGCGAGGCCATCGACTACGCACTCGAGAACGACCGCGACACCGTCACGCTCGTCCACAAGGGGAACATTATGAAGTTCACCGAGGGCGCGTTCCGCGACTGGGGTTACGAGGTCGCCGAAGAGGAGTACGACGACGGCGTCATCACCGAGGACGAACTCTGGGAGGAGTACGACGGCGAGGCACCCGCGGACACGCTGGTCGTCAACGACCGCATCGCGGACAATATGCTCCAGCAGCTTCTGACCCGGACCAGCGAGTACGACGTCATCGCGACGATGAACCTCAACGGCGACTATATGTCCGACGCCGCCGGCGCACAGATCGGCGGGCTGGGCATCGCGCCGGGCGCGAACTTCGGTGAGGGCCTCTGTCTGGCAGAGCCGGTCCACGGCTCCGCACCCAAGTACGCCGGCGAGGACAAGGTGAACCCGACGGCGATGATCCTCTCGGGTCGCCTGATGTTCGAGTACATCGGCTGGAAGGACGCCGGCGAACTCATCCGCGACGCCGTCGAGAAGACGATCTCCGAGGGCGACGTCACCTACGACCTCCACCGGCAGATCGAGGGCGGCACGAAGCTCGCGACCTCCGAGTTCGCCGAGAAGGTCGTCGAGAACATCGAAGAGTTGGCGTAAGCGCCGCTCGACGCACCGTTTCGGACGCTATCTGTATTTTTTCGACGCCGCCGAGCCGAAGGTTCAAATCCGATCACGAGGAACTCCGGAGTATGTACGCCGTCGTCGGCTGCACGGACTGCGAGCACCTCTGGCTCCTGAAGGACGCACGAGCCGCCGAGACGGCCACGTGCCCGCGGTGCGGGCGGACTCATCAGACGAAGAAGCTCCGCCGGTTCGTCGAGGAGGACGACCGCGAGGCGGCCCGACAGGCGCGGGCGGCCCTGATCGCGAAGCAAGGGGACAACAGCGAGGCGTTCGCCGAGACCGCACACGTCGCCGAGATGGAGCGCGAGATCGACGACAGCGGCGTCGACGACGCCGAGTACCTCGAAGGGTCTGGTCTCGACGCCGGCGAAGTCGAGGCCGCCGGCGAGCGCGCCTCACAGGGGACACACGCCGGATCGTCCGGGAGTCAGACCGACGTCGTCCGCGACGCACTCCGCGAGTGCGACGCTCCGACCGCGGACGACGTCGCGGCGTACGCCGACGAGCGGGGCGTCCCGAGCGAGAAGGCCCGCGAGCTACTGAGAAAACTGACCCGACGCGGCGAGGCCTCCGAGTCGCGGGGGACGTACCGTCTCCTCTGAACGATGGGCGGAACACGCTCGGGCCTCGCCGGGACGCTCGCTCGCGCGGTCGTCGTGGGGTGCTTCGTCGCCGGCGGCGTCTTCGCGCTCGTCAGCCGCCAACTCGTGTTCGCCGGCATCGCCTTCCTCGCCGGCCACACGATTCTGGCGGCCGCGGCGGTGATCCAGGGCCAGCGTCGCCGGGGCGTCGGGCTGTCGCTCTCGGGCGTCGGCTGGCTCCTCCTCTCGATCGGACTCGCCGTCGACAGCGGGACATCGGCCGGCGGCGCGGCCGGTGCAGAGACCGCGCTCCCGGAGACGCCGCTGATCGCCGTTGGATTCGGACTCGTGGCCGTCGGGATGATTCTCCTCCTCGGGCCGTTCGGCAGCGACTGACCGAGCACGGGCGTCGCCGGCAGGACAGAGGCCAAGAGAGGCGCTAGCGGAACCGATGGCGAGCGTCGCTACCGACCCAGTTCGGCGTGGGCACTGGAGAGGTGCCGCGACGCGAGCGCAGAGAGCAGCGAGAGTTCGCCCGCGAGCGCGCCGACCGCGATGTACTCCGCGAGCGCGTCGGCGTTCGAGCCCGCCGGGTCGCCGCCGCCGCGGACACCCAGCACGTCGAGCGCTTCCGCCTGCGTCGGGAGTTTCGTCCCGCCGCCCACCGTGCCGACTTCCAGCGACGCCAGCGACACCGAGAGATAGAGGTCGCCGTCGCGTTCCTCGGCGGTCGTGATGGCGTTCGCTCCCTCGACGACCTGGGCCTCGTCCTGGCCGGTCGCGAGGAACATCGCGGCGACGACGTTCGCGACGTGGGCGTTGAAGCCGAGACTGCCGGCCTTCGCCGAGCCGACGAGGTTCTTTCGCGTGTTCAGCTCCGCGATGGCGCCGGGCGTCGTGTGGAGTCGGTCTTCGACGACGTCACGCGGGATCGTCACGTCGGCCGTGACGCTCCGGCCGCGCCCTTCGACGGCGTTGATCGCGGCGGGCTTCTTATCGGTGCAGAGGTTCCCCGAGAGCGCGACGAGGTCCGCGTCGGTCTCGGACTCGACGACCTCGCAGGCGGCCTCGGTGGCGATCGTGGCCATATTCATCCCCATCGCGTCTTTCGTGTCGTAGCGGAAGCGGAGATAGACGGAGTTGCCGACGACGTACGGCGTCACGTCCAGCAGTTCGCCGTGGCTCGTGGTCGACTCGGCCGCCTCGACGAGCGCGTCGGTGTTGTCCCGTACCCACGAGACGAGCGCTTCGGCCTCGACGACATCGGCGACGCGGAAGACGGGTGCGCGCGTCATCCCCGACTTGAGGACGCGCGCGTTCGCGCCGCCCGCCTGCGAAAGCACCGAGCAGCCGCGGTTGACGCTCGCGAGCAGCGCGCCCTCGGTCGTCGCCAGCGGGAGGTAGGTCTCGCCGCCGGCCGCACCGCCGTCGACCGACACGGGGCCGGCGACGCCGATCGGGACCTGCACGGTCCCGAGCATATTCTCGATGTTCGACTCCGCGCGCTCGGCCGGGAAGCCGTAGTTCCCGACGGCGTCGAGCGAGGCGTCGGTGTCCGATTCGACGACGAGTCGACGCGCCTCGGTGGCGGTGTCGGCGTCGGCGTGGTCGTCCAGTTCGTGGAGTCGAAGCTCCCCCTCGCGGACCCGCGCGGCGAGGTCTGCGGCGTCAGTCATACGCTCTCATTCCGCGGGGGCTCCCTAACGGTTTCCGATTCATCGAGCCCCGAAGGGAAACCTACTCGTCCCCCGATAGCGAGCATCGGATATGACCACGCCGTTCTTCGAGCGACTCGCAGACCGCATCGAACGCGTCGACAGCGTCGTCTCCGTCGGTCTCGACGCCGACCGATCGCGGCTCCCCGACCACCTCCTCGATGAGGACCTTCCGCAGTGGTCGTTCAACCGTCGCATCATCGACGAGACCCACGAGTACGCCGCCTGCTACAAGCCGAACGCGGCGTTCTACGAGAGCGCCGACGGCTGGCGCGCGCTCCGCGAGACGATCGCCTACGCGAAGGGCAAGGACGTCCCGGTTCTCCTGGACGCAAAGCGCGCCGACATCGGGAACACGACGCGCCAGTACGCGCAGTTGCTCGACGAGGTCGACGCGATCACGGTCAATCCGTATATGGGGCGAGACTCGCTGCAGCCGTTCCTCGACCGCGAGGACAAAGGCGTGTTCGTGCTCTGTCGCACCTCGAATCCCGGCGGAGCCGACCTTCAGGATCTCGAACTCGCCTCCGGAGAGGCGGTCTACGAACGGGTCGCCGCGCTCGCGGATCTGTGGAACGAGCACGGGAACGTGGGCCTCGTCGTCGGCGCGACCGCGCCCGAGGAACTGGAGTCGATCCGTGAACAGGTGCCCGACCTCCCGTTCCTCGTGCCCGGGATCGGTGCGCAGGGCGGCGACGCCGAGGCGGCTGTCGAACACGGCTTGTCCGACGGCGTCGGCCTCGTGAACTCCTCGCGCGGCATCATCTTCGCCGGGGAGGATCAGGGCGAGGCGTTCGCGAAAGCGGCGGGAGACGCCGCTCGTCGGCTTCAGCGGCGACTGAACCAGTACCGCGGTAGCGACTGACGGTGTCGCCCTAAATCGGCGACTGGTGATGCTGCGCTGAATAGCTGTGGGACGCTATCGGAACCCCGGAACGTCGCCGGAGGCGTCGCCCTCGGCGAACACGTCCTCTCGGCCCTCCGGATCCGCGCAGTGAACGCACGCGCCGCGATCCTGGTCGAAGTGCACTGAACAGACGGCCGCGCCGCACCGGTGGCAGGTGTACTCCGCCTCCCGCTGTTCGCACACCTGACAGACACCCGTCACGCTCATACGTACGTGTACGCGGCGCACCCACTTCAGTCGGGGGTGTAGTCACGAGCAAATCTCTTTGGTCCAGCGCTCGCAAGGGAACGTATGAGCATCACGCTGTACGCGCTCGACGGCTGTCCCTTCTGTGAGGCAGTCCACGACGCGCTGCAGGAACACGACGTCGCGTACGAGACCGAGTGGGTCGACGCGCTGCACTCTCAACGCAACGAGGTCAAGCGCGTGAGTGGGCAGCGCGTCGTGCCCGTCCTCGTCGACGACGAGCGCGGCGTCACGATGAACGAGAGCCAGAACATCGAAACCTACGTCGAGCGTACGCTCGCCTCGAACCAATGAAGATCTACACCGGCCGCGGCGACGACGGGATGACCGACCTGCGGGATATGTCGCGCGTCGCGAAGACGAGTCCGCGAATCGAGGCCTACGGCACCGTCGACGAGGCTAACGCGCTCATCGGCACCGCCCGCCCGACTGGCTACGACGACGTCGACGAGACGCTCGAACGAATCCAGAACCATCTCCATATCGTGCAGGCAGACTTCGCAAACCCGAACCCTGACGAGGACGACCCGGTCGTGACCGAGGCGCACGTCGACGAACTGGAAGACGCGATCGACGAGGCCGACGCGGAGCTCGACCCACTTGAGTCGTTCATCCTCCCGGGCGGGAGCGAAGCCGGCGCGACGCTCCACCACGCGCGCGCCGTCGCGCGCCGGGCGGAACGGCGCTCGGTTGCGCTCGCCGCCGACGACCCGGTCAACGGCGAGGCGATCCGATATCTCAACCGGCTTTCGGACGCGCTGTTCGTCCTCGCACGCCTCGTCAACGCCCGCGACGGCGTTCCAGAGGAGTCGCCAACGTACTGACGAGTCGACCGCGGCCGCGGCCGATTCGCTGGCAACGCCGCGAAGAAGAACGCTTAAGTCCAGCCACGCGGAAGAATCGAGGCGCGGGTCGGTGGTCTAGTCCGGTTATGACGGCTCCTTCACACGGAGCAGGCCGGCGGTTCGAATCCGCCCCGACCCACTTCCCTACCTCAGTATCCCGAAGTAGACAGTCTCAGGCCCGTCTTGCGATTCCCGACTTAGTCTACTTTGAGCCACACTCGGTGAACGCGTGGACCCCGACTACGTCTGTCGGTTACGATAAATTAGACCTGCCAGATATGTAAATATACTGGTGGTAAATATCGTTGAACTTCAGACCGCCAACCATCGCCATAGTATGAAGAATAGCCCGCTGTGAGTTTGATCCGATCACAAATATGCTTCTATTCAGGTCAGGTTGGGGGTTCAGAGAATTACTCTACCTTCCCGTCATAGTACCCACAAAGATACATCCAAACCGCCTCTACATTGCTTTTTGTAACTCTATCAACATCTACGAGGTCTTCTTTTGAGATATCATCGAAAGATATCATCACCAACCTTTCAAGGATATCAATAGCGGTGGCCCCTCCGATACCGTCTATTTCTATCAATCGGTCAAATATCGCCCGCTCATCAAAGTCATCTCCTAAATCAATATTGTTTACTGGTAAGGGTGGTCAATCGGTCTGGTTGAATCGTTCCACCGATCTACTGCTTTTCCAACTCTTTCCTCCAGGTGTTGCAGTTCGTTCTCTGTCAATAGGAAATCCTCTTCACCCAGAGTAAGTCTTGTATACTCCCCATCAGATGATCTCAGATTTATCAGCATATCCGATCCTTCCAATTAGAATATCCAAACATATCTGTGACTCTCAAGTAAAACGGTAAACCTCTGATGGTTTTGCCGTTGGAAACTCTGGTACTGCAATTGCTCTTGCCTAAATTGAACTCGCAGTTTTTTGCGCTGCTCTCTGAAAATCATCCTCGACGATTCACCGCAGAACATATCACACCTCCACAGAACACTGTTTATATGCCCCTCTCGCTGGACGACCTCGAATCTCATCTGTTCAAATGCGCGGACATCATCCGCGACGCCGTCGATCCAACCGACTACAAAGAGTACATTCTCCCGCTCGTCTACTACAAGTCGATCTCCGACGAATTCGAAGTTCAATACCACCAGAACCTCGAAGAATACGGCGAAAAGTTTGCCCGCCGAAACAATCTCTATGACATTCCCGTAGTTCCGGAGGGCTATCTGTGGGACGATCTCCGTGCCGTCAGCGACAACGTGGATCAGGCGCTCAACGAGGCCTTCGACGCGCTCACCGAGGAGAACCCCAACCTAACAGGGGTCTTCCGCGCGGACTATATCGATGCCGATGCCCTCGACGATGACCGGCTCGGGAAGCTCGTCGAACACCTCTCAACGTATGACCTCGACCGAGACAGCGTCCCTCCAGATATGCTTGGAGAGGCGTATATGGACCTCGTGCGGCACTTCGCCGAAGAAGAAGGGAAGTCCGGCGGCCAGTTCTTCACTCCCCCGCATATCGTGAACCTTTGCGTTCGGCTCGTGGACAACTTCGAGGATGGGATGGACTTCCACGACCCGACCGTTGGCTCGGGTGGGATGCTCATCGAGGCCGCTCGGTACTACCGCGAGGAGCAGGGCGGCGACCCGACGAAGATGACCTTCACCGGGCAGGAAATCAACCCGGACATTGCGGCCATCGCCAAGATGAACCTCTCCATTCACGGGCTTGATGGCGAAATAGAGCGCGAGGATTCCCTTTCGAGTCCCGCGTTCACCGACGACGAGGAGAACGAACTCACGCGCTTCGACCGCGTTCTCGCAAACTTCCCGTTCTCGGCTGATTGGGCGAAAGACGACCTCCAAGACGACCCCTATGGCCGCTTCGACTGGCACGAAAAGCTCCCACGCGCTGATCGGGGAGACTACGCCTTCATTATGCATATGGCGAAGCAACTCAAGCGTCCCGATCGCGATGACGACGCCGGCGGGAAGGCAGCTATCGTCATTCCCCACGGCGTGCTGTTCCGCAAGCACGAGTCGCGCTATCGGAAGCCGATGCTGGAGAACGATATGGTGGAGGCCATCATTGGACTTCCCGAGAACCTCTTCCAGAACAACTCGATCCCATCTGCGGTTCTGGTGTTGAACACCGATAAGCCCGGCGAGCGTGAAAATGAGGTCCAATTCATTCACGCCGCCGACGAAGACTTCTACGAGGAGTTATCGAACCAGAACGAACTCACCGAGGAGGGGCTTGATCACATCGTTGAGAACTTCCGTGGATGGACGACCGAGGAGCGCGTGAGTCGCACGGTGTCGCTCGATGAGATTCGGGAGAACGACTACAACCTCAATATCGCGTTGTTTGTAGATACGACAGAGCCAGAGGAGGATATTGACGTTGAGGAAGAGCTGGCGAAGTTACGCAAGTTGCAGGCCGAGCGCGACGAGATTGAGGCGACGATGAGCGAGCATATGGAGGCGTTGAACTATGAGTGATAAGCAAATCACGCTTGAGGAAATTTCCAACTCGGATACCGCACCGAAGGCGGCACACATCGAGAGTAGTTCGTTCGGTGACTTACCCGAAGATTGGACTTGGGAGCCATCTGAAGAACATCTTGAGTACATAGAATCGGGTATTTCTAATTCTCAAAACAAGGATGGGAATGGGATTCCGGTTTCCCGAATAGAAACGATTGCTAACGGGGTTGTCAATTACGAAAAAGTAGGATATGTGAATGGAGAAGAGAATTATGAGAAACACCGACTGAAGCCGGGTGACTTACTTTTCAGCAATATAAACAGCCGCAAGGAGATTGGTAAAACGGCCATCTATAAAGGAGACAAGCCACTGTATCACGGGATGAATCTTCTCCGACTACGCTATGATTCTGGCTCGCTCAACCCATATTTCGCGTACTATGTTTATGATTCTCCGATGGCTCAAGACGTTTTCTTCCGTATGTCTAAGGCCGCTGTGGGGCAGTCAAGCATCAATCAATCTCAGATGGAGCGATTCTATTTACCTCGCCCAGCACTCCCCGAACAGCGCAAAATCGCCACCGTACTCTACACCGTAGACCGGGCGATTGAGAAGACTGAGGAAATCGTTGAACAGAAAGAACGCGTTCGGACAGGATTAATGCAGGATGTGTTCACAGGTGTTGATGCAGATTCCACTAAGTCTGTTCGTCTCTCTGCAGTAGATACGGAAATACCAGAGCATTGGGAAGTGAAGGCGGTCGGTGAAGTTTCAGCGCAGATTACTGATGGGGCGCATCTTACTCCAGACCGGTCTGAAGATGGCTATCTACTGTTATCAGCACGCAACGTCAAAAACGGGTATCTTGACCTTTCAGATGTGGACTACGTTCCTGAAGAAGAATATAAGCGGCTCATAGAGAAGTGTAACCCACAGCCGGGCGATATTCTAATATCTTGTTCAGGTACTGTTGGGCGAGTGTGTGAAGTTCCAGAGGACCTGGAGTTCGCGTTAGTAAGGAGTGCCGCTCTTGTGAAATTCGACAACTCAGTTCTCCCAAGTTACGCGGAAAAGGTTCTCCAATCGATTGGTGTTCAAAAGCAAGTTAAGGGCTATCAGACTCAAAGTGCCCAACCGAACCTGTTTCAAGGTCAGATAGCGTCTCTCGAAATTCCGATACCACCAATCGAAGAACAGCGTAATATTGCGGAAAAACTGGATGAAATTAGTAATTCTATTGACTCTGAACAACGGTATAAATCTCGACTCAAGCGCCTCAAACAGGGTCTAATGCAAGACCTCCTCTCGGGAACAGTCCGCACAACCGACACTAACATAGAGGTGCCCGAGGAAATCGCACAGTATGGTTAGCATCCCATCCGAGGGAGGCGTCGAACGCTCGCTTCTCTCGTGGCTCGACGGCGTCGGATGGGAGACACACGGACTTGACGGTAGGCGGGGTGCGAATGTTCTCGATGACGCCTACGAACGTGACAGCCACGAGATTATCTATTGGGACCTCCTTGCTGAGCAGGCCATCGCGATAAACGACCACGTGACTGATGATAACGTAGGTGAGTTTGTTACCTCACTGAAACGTGACTTTGACGTCGAGAATCTGATGGATGGGAATCAGGATTTCCACCGCCTACTCACCAAGGGAAAGAAATTCACGGTCAGTCTCGATAAGGCCGGCGGAAGTGAGGCAACGTACGTTGATCTCATTGACTATGAGAATCCCAAGAACAACTGTTTCCACGCGGTAAACCAGTTCTCAGTCTCTCGGGAGACAACGATCCGGCCCGATGTGAATCTGTTTGTCAACGGTATACCGTTGGTGACGATGGAGTTGAAGAGCGTCGCACAAGACAATGACTGGCACGACGCCGTCAGCGACCTTCGGAACTACGAGAAGGATGTGCCGCGGCTATTCATCCCCGGATTGTTTAACGTCGCTGCCGACACGATGGAGCTACGATACGGGGCGGTCGGTGCATCCAGGGAGTTCTACGAACCGTGGAATGACGCTCCGGAGAAGTACCAGAATGAAAATGAGACGAAACAGGCGGTGCAGGCGCTCTGTAATCCTGAAGCAGTCCTTGATCTGCTGAAACATTTCGTATTCTACGAGCGGCGAGCTGGTGGGGTTGCAAAGATAATCCCCCGGTATATGCAGTACTACGCGGTGAATCGAATTCTCGAACGGGTGCAAAAGGGTGTCCACGACCGTGGTCTAATCTGGCATACGCAAGGATCTGGAAAGTCCTTCACGATGCTCTATGCTGCCGAAAATCTACTTTCACGCCCCAATGTAGCCCGAAACCCGCAGGTGTTCATAATCGTGGATACAGACAAGCTGAACAGCCAGATGCGCGACCAACTGGCGAATCTCTCTCTGGAGCAATGGACTGAGGCCGAGAGTATCGACCACCTCCAGCAGCTTATCGAAGAGGGTCGAAGCGAACTCGTCCTCACGACGATTCAGAAGTTTGAGGACGTTGATCCCGACGTACAGGGCAACGATGAGGTCGTCGTGATGTCCGACGAAGCCCATCGATTTATGGAAGCCGACCTCGGGAGTCGTCTGGAAGCAGCGGTCCCCAATAGCGCACACTTCGGGTTCACTGGCACTCCTGTCCGAGAGGGAGAACGTGAGAAGGATAAGAACACGTTCCGCGAGTTTTCTCCCGAAGGCGAAGAATATCTCCACCGCTACTCAGTCAAGCAGGGTATTGATGATGGCCTGATTCTTCCTGTCTACTTCACGCTTCGCCACGAAATGGAGTGGGAGATTGACGAAGCTGGGTTGGATAAAGAATACGAGCAGGAGTTTCGCGGGATGAGTACCGAAGAAAAACACGAAGCCATTCGTGAGAACGTTACAGCGACAACACTCGCAGAGATCGAACCCCGAGTAGATCGGGCCGTTGAGGAGATCGACGAACACTACACCGATAAGGTCGCCCCAAACGGCTGGAAAGGAATGGTTGTCACTCCAAGCCGCCGGTCGGCTGCGATGTATGGTGAGCGGCTCATCGAACGCCGCGGCGAGGATGAAGTCGAAGTTCTCTACACATCGAACAAGGGAGATTCCGACCTCATCCAACAGTTCCACACAGATCCAGAGGAGCGCGATAGCATCGTGAAGGCGTTCAAGCAGAACGAGAGCCCCAAACTCCTTGTCGTCCACAATATGCTCCTGACCGGCTTTGACGCCCCTGTGTTGAAGACGATGTATCTTGATCGTAATCTCAAGAATCACAATCTAATGCAGGCTATCGCTCGAACCAACCGACCTGCTCCTGGGAAAGGGAATGGTGAAATTGTGGATTTCCAGGGTGTCTTTGAGAACATTGACGAGGCTCTGGACTACGACGCCGAGACCAAGGCCCACGCTGCTCGTGACAAGGATGAACTCTACGGGGAGTTGGTTGAGCAGGTCGAGAACGTGATGGATATTTTCGGCGGCATTCCAAAGACAGATTCTCAAGAGGCGACCTCCGCAGCGGTCGAGCGGATCAGTACACATCCAGAGCGTCGGCAGTTCAAGCAGGGGTTCCGCCGACTCCAGAATCTCTACGAGGCTGTCGCTCCCGATAAACGACTCGTCACCGAAGGTGTCCAGCAAAAGTATCAATGGCTCAGTAAAATCCACGTCGCATTCAAGCGCACCACGTCGGGTGATGAGAGCCCTGAAAAGGAAATGCGTGAAAAGACACGCGAGATAATCAACGAACACGTCGAAATTAACGAAATCAAAGACGACTTTCCGACCTACAAACTGGGGGAGGAGTATCTTGAAGACGTGGATGGGCTCGAAAATCCAGGGGTGAAAGCGTCCCAGATTGCTCACGCAACTCGTGAACATCTACATCCACGAGAGAGCCAGAATCCCAGATACAAGCGATTGAGTGAGCGCGTAACGGATATCGTGGAACGCTGGCAGGGGAGTGAGATTAGTGATCCGGAGGCTGTAGAAGCACTGCAATCCGTTGAAAAAGAAGTCCTTCGTGTTGAGGAGGAAGCTGAAGAGCAGGAGATGGGAGCTGCAGAGTTCGCTATCTATACGCACCTCACCGAAGAGACACCTGAGGCGGTTGGCACCGATAAGGGCGCCGAGGAGATCGCGGAAGAGATCGTTTCAGAATTTCGTGAACGCGTTGATCGCGACTATCACGGCTGGCAAACGAACCAGCAGACCATCTCCGAAATCGAGCGAATTCTGCTTGACGTGCTGGTCGTGAAACACAATCTCGGTCACCTAATTCAGGACGATGATGAGTTTGTGAACGACATTCGAAATTACCTCATTCGGAACTATGGCTGAATCGCTGCGTGAGGTAGATTTACTGGGGACTACTGTTGAGTATGAGGTCTGTCATAGCAGCGATGCAACAGAACCTCGGATTGATGTGGATATTCACGGGGTTACGGTAGTCCTTCCCGATGTAGCGGATGTCCGACCGATAGAACTGCTCAAGCAGAACGCCGCGTGGGTTGTTGAGAAGAAGCGAGAATACGATATATATCGGGAGCAGGCTCCAGAACGTCAGTTCGAAGAGGGAGCGTCGTTCCCGTACTTGGGCGACCCCTATGAGATAATCGTTGACCAACGGCCATATTCCAGTGTGGTTAACGACACGTTCCGGCTTGCTGAGTATCACGTTGAGAATACGTCAATACGACGTGCTTTAGAGAATCTGTACCGTCGAAATGCGCGACAACGATTTGAACGACGTGCTGATCACTTCGCGAAAGAGATGGGAGTTGGATATAATGCTATTGAGTTGAGGAATCAGCGGACACGGTGGGGGAGTTGTTCAACGAATGGAACACTCAGTTTCAATTGGCGGCTGATGATGGCACCTCCCAATGTTATCGATTATATTATTATACACGAACTTGCTCATCTCATAGAGCAAAATCACAATGACCATTTCTGGTCTCTTGTGGCGGAGCAGGACCCGAATTACTTAGACCACGCTCAGTGGCTGACTGATCACAGCACTCAGCTTATCTTCTCAAAAGCTGACTTATAAATCAATCTCTGTCAAGGAAACCACATTTATAATACAAGAGAATACTTTACATATGTGTTATAATATTAGATATAAGTGACTGAATAAAAAACGCCACTCACGTCTCTCCGATTCTGACTGAGAATGTGGATTCCTCTCTAAGCCTCATATAGATCTCTCACGAAGTTTTTATTCTACAGGTAGGTTTCCCTATATTTATCATAAAAATCGAATCTGACAGCAATCAGACAGCACAGAACTGTTAATAAATCTCCCCGGCGCTGCTATTTTGGCTTGTGCTATTCACCTATTGTTGATAGTTGCCTTCAGCCAACGACAAAAACTGCGGCCTTATCGAGTCTCTCTACTGATCTCCACGTTACTAATCTCAACGTTTAGTCCTCAACATACTGTACGATGTAATCACCGGGCCTTATCGAGTCTGTCCGTTAGTTATTACGTTACTAATCTCAACGTTTAGTTCTCAACATACTGTACGATGTAATCACCGGGCCTTATCGAGTCTCAACGTTAGTTCTCAACATAATTTAGAACAGCAATATAAACATTACATAGTATAATAACAATATACAACAACGCTCTTACCAGCTCGCTGCTCTGTCAGCGTTAGTTCAGAAGCAATCCAGACGCCGATTTAGAAAATGACTGAATGTTTTGCTATTCGCTGGAGATACAAAATATTTCGAATTTTGGTTTCACTCTGCCCTGTTGGAACTTCGGTTCCACTGGCCCCTCGAATAATTATTGATGGTAATCGGAGCCCATGGATTCCACTTTCACAAGTGGTCCGGTGGTGGGGGAGGGGTTAGTACACCAGTCGAGAGGGTGAAACCGTATTTTTGGTAGCTCCACGCACAAAATTCCGTAATTATAGCCAGAATTTGGGGGTTAGGTTTCTGAAACCGATGTATTAAGTTAATGTGTGACATTTGGTATATTGGGAGCAGTCTCCTGACTTGTTGAACAGAATTCTGCCCTGATCACAGGGGGAAACTCAACAGAATCCAGTTGCTAACGGAGATTGCCCTTTTACCAGTCAATAATGACAATTAAATTAAATAACGGCTCGACTGAATTAGTGAAGTGTGATACGAATAATGCAACACGAATCGGCTGGGAAAGTATGTGCGAGAATAATTACTGGAGTCGCGACTATCGTATGTTACAGAAAAAAGCGTACTATCGGCACCTTGATCGACATAATTCTGGCAGGCAAAACGGATCCGTGTGGCAGAATAATGAGTACAATACGTACGAGCTGAACAGAAATCTTATTCAGTGTATGAAAAGCAAGTTGCGACTGAAGCAGTGGGAAACGAAGCGGTCAATCCAGTGGTTTGATGCGCTACAGCGGAGCAATCTCGGCATCAAGTCGAAGGTAGTTGCATTGAGTACGTGCGCCTATGTCCTCCACAACTTCAACAATCACCGCAGCTCATGTCACCCACAGACCGAACCGAGTGATCGTGACGCCTTCTTAGAAGATTGCCGCGAGGATTTCGGAATCTCGAATGACTGGTTCAGCAGCGTCTATGGCAAGGTCAGCCATCGAATTCGAAATGACAAATTAGACGTTCAGCGCCGAGACTACTTTGGACTCAAAGCAGACCAAGGTTGGCAGAGTCGTCGTAAGGGTGGAGGGGGTATATAAACCTCTTCTATTTTATTAAGTGGAGGGTTGAATAAGAGGTTGATACTCCCGAAAATGAAATTCTAAATTAACCTCCTCCCGTTGGCAGATCGCCTTGGTTATCCGATTCAGACAATGTAGACGAAACCTCAGTAGAGCTATTGCAATTACCGACTACCAACACATCGCTGTTCAGCACGTCGGGGTGAGCAGCGATAAGGTGCGGGGTTGCGGACCGCCCGGCACTGCACCGCCGAAACTGCGAAGCAGTTTCAAGGAGCACGCCCGGCAGTCCGCCCCCGAATACTGAACCGAGCAAAATGAGGATTTATTGGCAGAACTCATTCCGGCGACCTTATCGAGTCAAACATCCGCGAGTCCCTATAGATCTATTTGATCTCAGCTGTTGGAGAAGTGCGAGTATAGATACCGGTTGCTTCCTTAACAACTACACCAGATAATCTTTGATCAAAAACTGTAGAGAATAAGAGGCTCGATATTTTGGCCTGTCGTTTTGGGTCAGCAGATTCACCAGCTTTTCCGGTGTCGAGTACTATTGAGAAAGCTGAATTATTTTTAACTCGATTGATCGTATGGCCCGCTCGATTAACCTGTTCTACCTCCAGATTTAACACTTTCCAACCATATTTGTCAGCGGTCATTGCTAACCGTTCTAACAACTCTGTTGGTTCGGGATATAATCTAAGGTAATGTGTCCTATCTCGGAGGATATAATCTCTTTTGTCAAACTGTTCACCACCATCTAACTGAAATATGAGCCTACGATCTTTCTCTATTGGATCTTTTGCATCTTTTATGTGCCGTTTATAGTATCCTTGATAGATACTTGTAAGGTCCTCTTCCGATTGGTTCAGATTGTCCGTTGATATGGTATCTTTAGGTGGCTGAGGTCTGACATTGTCTTCTGCGATCTCTTGGTGTTGAATCGTATCCAGTTCTTTTTCGGGTAAGTTAGCTGATGCTGCCTCCGCCAATTCGGATCCATTTATTATTTTAACATTAAGCTCCTCCGCTAACTTCTGAGCATCAGATGTGAATGAACTGGATGTTACGACAATAACTGTATCTGCATCTGGAATTTGCTTCTTTAGAGTACTATATTGCTGAATGTCAGGTCTTCCAACTTTTTTATTCTCAGAATAACATTTGGCTTGGATAACTGCTTTCTGATTATATATGTCAGATTTGGTAGCGATGATATCGATACCCTTGTCACGACTACTTGCAGTAACCTCAGTTGACCAACCCATAGAAGACCAGATAGAGGCTACTACTGTCTCAAACGAATCTGCTTGCAAGTTCTGGAGGGATTTTTTGAGGCTAGAAGTATTTCCCATACTATATTTCTATAATATGCACACTTATATGTCAGCAATTGCGAATTAACTCCGGTAGGAAGTCAAGTCAGCTAATCTGCTCTTTTGACGACGCCTTTATTTACAGAGTCAGAAGACACGTACTACAGTGAGTTTTGTAATTCTTCCTGATCGTTAGAATTTACGTACAAACTAGCAATCATTTGTTATTTCGCTGTGTTCCCCATTGCTTGGTATCTCTCCCAACAGACCCGACTACCAGTCCAATATGATATATTCAGGATCTGAGACCCCTACTATTTCGTTATGTTCGATTTTGGCGAAGTAGTACTTGATCGACTCACCTTCCCAACTCCCCTCAACCTCTTCAATATCTTCACTCTCCGACGATGGGATAAAAAACGGTATGCAATAGTTGTATTCTCCATCTAATACAAGCTTTTCTTGGATTTCTTTGAGAAGGTTTCTGAGTTTGCTCCTCGAAACATTATCGAATCGTCCAACTCTGTTTGATTTATTGATCGTAGATCTTCTTACCCCTCGGGCGAAAGAGGTGGGGTCACACTCACTGAGTTGAAGTACTTTAGAATCGTAGAGGTCCTCAAATTCAGCAATATCAACGTCAGTGTGGACGATAGAATACTGGAAATCATCACGGAGCGCTTCAATAGCACGGTCAATATCGAAATGTGACTCTAGATACTCACGAATTGACTTGCGATAAGAGCTTATACTAAACTCGTCTCCTGAACGAACTAGGGTTAACTTTCCATCGCGTAAATCTAACTCTCGTGAGATTGTCTCCCCGAAGGGGCAGAAAAATGCCATCTCAGTTGTATTCAGCATAAGTGCATAGCTGAACATCCGAGAGCGTACTTCACCGATAAGGCTCGGATCGTTGTGACGCGAATAATATTTGCTGTCAAGAACTGCAACGACATCGCTATGATTTTTTAGCACGTGGTCCGGCCGATAGGACGCATTAGTCGAATCATTGAATATCTGGATTGTGGGCTCTTCCTCGATGGTGAGCTGGCCCTCAAACCCGCTTGACTGATTGTTCAGACGTTCTGCCTCTCTCTCTAATGTGATTTGAGTGAATGCCTCGAATAGTTGGTCCATATCCAATATGAAGTCGATAGTTAGATCCTCACGTCCGGACTCTAGGGACTGACCAGTAGTCGAAGAAATAATTGTTTTCGCAGTTTTTACTGCCTCAGAATAGTATCGTCGTTGACGTGGAAGGTCGGAAACGGTCGTAGTTTTAACCTGTTTTAAATCGATGTTGTCTGTGGATACGCCGAGTCCTTCTAAATGTCTGATTTCCTCTCGCAGCGAACTAAATATCTGAAAGTACTGACTATGGTTGTAGCCATCTGAAGAGTCTTGGAAGAGACGGAGAAGTTGTCTACCAGCGACATAAATCAAGCTGTTTACCGACGTTGAATAATCGATGTTTCTTTGAACGAACCGGTGTTTGGGGATGCCGCGTACTTGATTCAACAGACTCTTTTCAACATCAACCCTGCCCCGCCCTGTGACGGCATCGTATTCTTCGTTTTCGAACTGACGGATGAAACCATTGCGGTGGATCGGCTGAAGGCTGTTCAGGTAATTTATCGCAATGACGACAAAGATGTCTTTGATTTCAATATCTTCTGAGAGAAAGTCATCAATGGGAATACCGTGGTATTTGAGCGAACGATTGCGTCGCTGGACAGCGAGGAACATTTCCAGAATATCTTCCCATCCGATCTTAGGGTTGATCTGGAGTTTTGAGGTTGGGGTCAGGTTAACTACGCCGACAACATCTTCAACCGAAATAGTAAGTGAGCCGTCGTCAACAGTTGCTTGGACGACGCTTCTTTCTTCTTGGTCGCCCATCGTGGTCCGAGTCTTTTCAAACTCGTTGGTAGCTACCTTATCAAACGCTGCTCGCTGCAGTTGCTCTCCGATTTCGGGCGGGCAGTTATCGATGGTTTTCTCATGCCGCTCCTGAATCTCGACTCGATTCGGGAGGGTGCTGCTCATCAGCCCTATGTCCCCATTCTCTGCTCTTCAGATTCTAGTTCAGACTTCACCAACTCAGTTGCCCGGGACATTGTGAATGCGAACTCATTGTCGAGGGTCTCGTAGTGATCTACAAGTTTGTTGATTTGAGAGTAGGTCGCGGAGTTAAGCAGGCGAGGGGCGATGTAGGTTCTGAATGCTTCGCCAACTGCGAGCCTAGGGGAATCTTCATAGACTCCACCATTGCCAGTTGTTTCACCGACAAACTTGGTCACGTCTTCGTAGTGCATAGGGCCGAATTCTTGGATACCTTTGTCGTCTTCAGCGATTCCATTTAGACGAGAGTAGTCAGTCTCAATTAGATTCACCAGCTCAGAGTCCTCAACGGAGCTGTTTTGCAAGTGAGATTCGGCCCAGCCTGTGAATAGCCTATCACGATCCTCTACCTCGTACTCAGAGACCTCAATCATAGCGAACCGCCGAGTAATCGCGTTGTCCAATTCGTTCACCGTCCGGTCAGACATATTCATTGTACAGATAACATTTACGTCGGGGTCCAGTTCGATAGTTCGACCATCATCTGTAGTGAAAATCGTCTGATGATCGTTCTCAATAGCAGTGTAGAGGGGGCCAAAGATTTTCGAGATATCTGCCCGAGTAAGCTCGTCAATAATCACTGTGTAATCTTCGCCGAAGTCTCGGGCGCGGAGAACAGCCTTTGAAACACAGCCTGGTTCTTTCCTATAGCTAACTGAGTCGTTATTGTATTTGGGTTCTACGCGGCCGATTATATCTTGTTTTGTCCAGGAAGGCGAGGCAGTCTCAAGCGTGTACCCGATTCCAGCTTCAAGCGCCAGTTGCTTTGCGAATGTTGTTTTTCCGGTACCAGTTGGTCCATACAGTACGACGGGCTTCCCCGCTTGGAGTGCTCCGATAGCCGAACGTCGAACAGACATTGGGACTAGCGTGTCCAGCTCGGTGGTGGCGTCTCCCCGGTTAGCGACCTTCTTTTTCAGACTCTTGGAAGCAAGATCAGACTCCAAGACGGCTCGCCGGACAGGCCCAAGGCTATTCTGACCGTTATGCTCAATATCTATATGGTGGTCGTCAATTAGGAATTCTAAGACATCTTCATTCTCAGCATTCTCAATAGCGTCAACAGCCATATCTGGGTTTGACTTCAAAGGCTGATCTAAGAGACCTTTCACTCTCTCAATCGAGTATGTGTCTTCCCGTTGGCTATTTCTCATTAGGTATGACGATTAGCCTACATCATTATATACCTTGTTTCATAGAAATAACAGCGAAATAGACACGTCTAAGATAGTAACTTATCACAGAATTCATAGTGAGGACCCCAATCTTAGTTGGTATCTGTATAGTAGTCCCACCTACTTTGATTCGCTAATTTGGTCTAATTCTGATCCCGCCAGTCGGCAAATTCCTCCTGATACCCCTGATCAATCTTATCATCTATCAGCAAGTCTGCACCATATCTCAAAAATTCAATAAAGTCTCTCAATTCCTTGCTCGGTTTGTCTTCAAGTACATTTTTCTCGAACCCGGCTGCTTCATCCAGGGCCTCATCTACTGAATAAAGCGTAGATTCGTCTCGGCAGGCAATCATTATCCCTTCGTATTTGATTACAGCTCTAACTTCGGTAGAGTGACCTTCGTAATAGTGGTCGAACAGAGCATCAAGTAGACCTGGGTAAGGATGCATAGCTCGAATTGGGCGATCCGTGGAATCGATTCCAAGCAGTCGTTCTCTGACTCGATTCGCCATTTGCATTTCCCGATCTGCAAGCAACTCCGCAATCAGATTATAAACAAGCTGCTTCGAAACCACCCCCTTATCGGTGTCGCTACGTTCGGGATCCTCTGGGACGTTTGCAACACTGGTAATGTTCCCTGCTTCGTCAACTTCCACCTCTGGGAAATCCTCCTGGGTATGCCGCTGTGCCGCATCCTCAGGGTGGTTCTTTCGCCCAGCAACCTGCCCAAGATGGATCAACACGCCGTTCTTTCCTTTGAAGGGTTGTGAGCAATATGGACAGAGACGTACGACCTCTTCCGAATCTCTTTCTGCTGGGTAATCCATTTCCACTTCCTGTTTGCCTACCGTTTCCAGATCGTCCAGTGAAACGTTGTCTGGGATCTCTCCTTGTGGCCCGTGTCCTTCTCCGGCACTCTGGCGGACGTGCAAATGCACACCCCGCGCGAGCTTTTCAGCGTCACAACCCTCCACTGGACACCGGACAGTGCGCTCATCGTTACGATGGTCAGTCATCGGAACTTCCCCCAGCAGTGACCTTGCTTTTGTCTTGGTGCTGTCCGTGATCAAGTTCTCCAACGATTCTGTTGAGCATAGTCTTTGGATCCTGCGAAGACCACCTGTCCGAGTGTTCCAGCACCCGGTTTCCAGCACGCTTCGGAGCACAGGTCGTCTCCTTCCACTAACTACGAAGTTAATGGAGTATAGTTTTTCACCCAATAACTTCGAGGTCAATGGGTGTATATTCTGTCCGCACAGAGTTCCACGTATGGGTCGAGAGCGTGATGAAGAGGGTAAGTACACCTCTAAGATCTCCTTGGAAGAGATTCAGACTGTTTTCGAACAAGCGGAAATCCCCGTATTAACTGCTACTGAGGTTGCTGAGGAGTTAGACTGCTCTCGTGCCTCTGCATACAACAAACTCCAGATCCTCACTGACCGCGGGGAAATATATAAAAAGAAAGTAGGAGCGCGAGCGGTGGTATATTATCAGGCAAATGAATAAAAAAGCGCTATCGAGGTTAAGAGGTCTCCAGTGCTTGTTTAGCGGATTTTAGCGTAGCGTGTCTATGATCAAGAATAGTCCGTTTGAGAAGTCGGTACCTTACTACAAATCTGGATTTTCCAGTAGACAGGGTGTCATAAAAGAGTTGTCACGGTGCTTATTTTCACGGTTGCACGGCTGAATCAGCCGTGAGACTCTGCTTGCGTACTGACCGTCTGGGTTTCTACCAGTTCTGGATGGTGTTCTGGGTTCTGTGCAAGATCCACGGCGCGTATATTACAATTGACTCTGGTGATACTACTCAACAGTTAACCAGCGAAATTACTAATAATGTATGTGCTGAAACACAATTTATGATTGACGAAGATCAACCAGATGTCAGTGATATAGATATTCATCCAGGGGCAGATCTAAGCGGCTTAGAAATTCACGAGGCAGACCTTGCTAATGCGAATTTACAAAATGCCAATCTTAGCAACACCAATCTCGTATATGCTGATCTCTCTGAAGCTGATCTTTCATATTCAAATCTCCAGAATTCCTATATTCGATTTGCAGATCTTACGGGTGTAAACCTCTCTCACGCAAATGCTTCAAATGCTGATTTGTCCGACTCTGATCTTGAGGATGCTTATTTTAGAGGAGCAAATTTTGAGAATGCTGACCTGAGAGGTGTTAATTTTCAAGGACGGTATCTTGATGGTGTTAATCTAAAAGGGGCGAAGCTCAGAGAAGTTGATCTTGAAGGGTTCCTCTTGGAAAATGCTAATCTCGAAGGGGCAGGTCTTGCGATGGCCAACTTAACTGACGCAAACCTTAGGAATGCAAATTTAGTAGATACTGATCTCAGATATGCGGATATTCAAAATGCTGACTTTCGCAATGCTAATCTCAAGGAGGCAGACTTGAGTGGAGTAGACTTGACAGAAGCAACTTTTGAGAATTCCAATCTTGAAGAGGCTATCACAGATTCTGAAGAATGAGTATACCCAAGCGAGAAAATTTGACGAATTGAACACACCAGTCGAGATAGGCTCACGCTCTCCGCCGACATACTTGATTAGAATGCATATCGGTTAGACTACTGGCTCAAAACGAGCCCATCAGAACAGATGAGTTCGGTTTGCTGCATACATACTCTGAGTCTTGTACCACTCATAACAGGATATGTATATGTCACTACGATATCATATCACAGTTCACCTGTGTTGACCGATCCTGTGGGCGTGTGAAGTCTTCTATAACACCATTATACTATTCGGTTATGTCCACAGTGAAAAAGTCCCCATCAGTTATCGGCTATCCATCTCAAACAATTCTCTCCGAAGCCGTCGTTTTTCTTCTTCTGTTCGTTGATCATAGTGTTCTTCCAATACATCCGGGGACACATCCATCCGGTCTGAAACCAACTCCTTTGAGTGACCCTCGTTCAACCACGCAGTGATTGCTGACCGACGAATGGAATGGGGTTTCACTGATTCAGGACAGTCGGGTGCGTTTTTCCATTTTGTCGCTTCACAGTCCTCGATGTTGCGACCAGCAGGACATTCTCCTGAATATTCACAGGGTCGTGTTCTCGCTCGAATATGACGGCGGAGTGTTGTTCGAGCGGGCCGTCCTTGGTTCGTTGTAAGGAGAGGACGACGGCCGGCCTTATCGGTGATCTCCGTGCGGCGACCATCGATATAGTCGTCAATAACCTCTACAACCCAGTCGTGAAGGTTGACCTCTCGTTCAGAATCTTCTTTGTTTTTCAACGGCGTCCCACGGTTCTTATTGAGCGATTCTCCATCTCCTGTCCCCGGTCGATGATGCAGTTCGATGTAGGCTTCTGCGGAGTGGTAATCGCCGAGATCAAGAGAACGAACGGCACCAATGCGAAGACCTGCGTCCCATAGCAGGGCGAAGAGGACGTGCTGGTAAGTTGCATACTCGTACTTCTCCAAGTGATCGAGGATTTCACCGGCTGTGTCTGGTTCAATTGTTTCTGTTCGAGCAGCACGTCCTCTGTCGGGAAGCATAATATTCTCTGATAGGCCTTCGAGCAGTCCCTTCGACTCACACCACTTGATGAATGTTCGAAGGGTCATCATCGCGTTGTAGAGGGTGGTATCTGCTACTTCAGCTTCGTCCCGTTTGTGCATCTTGAAGTCGGAGATGTCGAACTGGTCGATGTCGCTGATGTGACTAATGTGGGATTGGTATTGACACCAGTCGGTGAAGAGCCCCAGATTTGATTTGTAATTGTATATGGTCGAGTCGGAGAGGTTGGCTTTGCGTTCGTTGAGATACCGTTCGACTGCTTCTTCGGGTGTGAATGTGCGCGCCATTGTTGGTCTCCCGACAGACGCGCGGGGTCGCGGTCTACGTTCGGTGACGGCATTCCGAGTTGGAGCATTCTGCGGTGCGGAGAGCGGCGATCGAGGGACGAGAGAGCCGCTGGCCGGCTTCGAATCCGCCCCGACCCACTTCTGACGAACCGCAACGACGAACGGTAGTGAGGAGTCCGTTCGTCGAAGCGGACACGCGGATTCGAGCCAGGGAGGTCGCGCGCAGCGAACGAAGTGAGTGAGCACGTCCGACCGAGGTTCGCAATCCGCCCCGACCCACTTTCTGATTCCTCACAACGACGAGCATAGCGAGGAGTCCGTTGTCCGTCGAAGCTGTAGGCGACGAGGTGAGACAGCGTTCCCGCCGCGTGGAGCGACCACATTTGGCCCCGGTTCGTGGTTTGCATCGATGCGACAGTTCCTCGGTAGCTACATCGAAAAAAAGTCCGCGGCAGATTCCACCGACCGCGGGTGCGCACGTCACGGTACTGGTCTTTGCGTGGGCGTTAGCCTTGGGTGGAGGTGGCGTTCTGCGTCACGCTCTGACTCTGGTCTTGGTCGCTGTCCTCGCCGGACTGCGTCTGGCTCTGCGACTGGTCGATCAACTGGCTCGCCGACTGGTCGTTCTCGTCGCCGCCCTGCTCCTGCGTCAGGTTCTGGTCCGTCGACTGGTCCTGATCCTGGTTGCTGGATTCGGCGTCCTGTTCTTGATCTTGATCCTGCTCACTGTCCTGCTCACCGGTCTGTTCGTTCTCCTCACCGGTCTGGGTCAGATCCTGCGTCTGGCCTGCATCCTGCGACTGGCCCTGTATGTTGTCTTCGCCTTCCTGGTCCGCCTGAGCGTTCTGATCGGCCGTCTGACTTCCCGTCTGCTCGGAGTCATCGGCGTCCTGATCCTGCTCTAGGTCCTGCTCGGTGTCTTGCTCGCCGCTCTGTTCGTTGTTTTCGCTCTGGCCGCCCTTCTGGTGGAGGTTCTCCCGCTGGCTGGTGTCCTGGCTCGCAGTCTGCTCGGATTCCTCACCGATCTGCTCGTTGGACAGTTCCTGCAGGGAGTCCTGGCTCACCGTCTGTTCGTTGTCCTCTTGCTGGCCGCCAGTCTGTTTCACGTCGGACCGCTGGTCGGCCGACTGACTCTCAGTCTGTTCGTTGTCCTCGCCTAACTGATCTTGACCCTGCTCTTGTTCGGCGTCCTGGGTCGTGTCTTGCTCGTTGTCTTCTTGACTACTGCCGGACTGGTGGGACGTCGAATCCTGCTCGACGTCCTGGGTCTGGTCCTGCTCGTTCTCCTCGCCAGTCTGGGTCTCGCCTTGTCCCTGCGAAGACGCCTGCATCACGTCTTGGTCGTTGTCCTCTTGCTGACCACCAGTCTGTTTCACGTCGGACTGCTGGTCGGCCGATTGACTCTCAGTCTGTTCGTTGTCCTCGCCAAACTGATCTTGACCCTGCTCTTGTTCGGCGTCCTGGGTCGTGTCTTGATCGTTATCTTCCTGGTTACGGCCGGACTGTTGAGACTCTGCGTCCTGCTCGACGTCTTGGAGTTGATCCTGCTCGTTGTCCTCGCCGAGCTGGAACTCGCCTTGTTCCTGCGAAGACGTCTGCTCGACGTCCTGGTCGTTGTCCTCTTGGTGACCACCAGTCTGTCTCACGTCAGACTGTTGGTCGGCCGATTGACTCTCAGTCTGGTCGTTTTCATCGCCGAGCTGTTCCTGACCCTGTTCTTGTTCGGCGTCCTGGGTCGTGTCTTGGTCGTTGTCCTCCTGGTGACCACCGGCTTGCCGGGAGCTCTCGTCTTGCGTGACGTCTTGGCCCTGTTCTTGGTAGTTATCTTCGCCAGTCTGGCTCTCGGCTTGTCCCTGCGAAGACGCCTGCATCACGTCTTGGTCGTTGTCGTCTTGCTGACCGCCCGTCTGTCGCGCGTCGGAATTCTGGTCGGCCGTTTGACTTTCGGTCTGCTCGTTCCCCTCGCCGTCTTGATCCTGGTACTGATCCTGTATGGAGTCTTGACTCACCAACTGGTCGTTGTCGTCCATATTGCGGCCAGTCTGCTGGGCTCTGAGTTCTTGGCTGCTGTTCTGTTCCTGCGCTTGGGCGTTGTCCTCACCGGACTGGTATTGCTCTTCGCGCTGCTCGCTATCCTGGGTCGTGTCCTGGTCGAGGTCAGAACTGTCCCGACCGCCGGATTTCGCCCACGAGTCCTGGGTGTCTTCCTGGAACTGATCTTGGACGTTGCTCTCGCCGATCTGGCTCTGGCTTTGCGCCTGTTGGGCGTCCTGCGTGGAGTCCTGATCGTTGTCCTCACTGTTTCGCCCGGCGTGTTTCACCCAGTTGCGCTGCTCGCTACTCTGACCTTGGTTCTGATTGGACGCCTCGGCGTTATGCGATTGGAACTGGACCTGGAGGGAATCCTGAGAGACGTCTTGATCGTTGTCTTCACCGCGCTGGTAGACGTTTTCGAGGACCTGTTCTCGGGACTGATCTTGATCCTGGATGTTGTCTTCGCCGTCCTGACCTTGGCCCTGTTCCTGCTCGATATCCTGTAAACTGCTCTGGCTACTGTCTGTCGCGTTCTGGAACCCGTTGTCGTTCTGTTGAGTGGCGTCCTGGAACTGCTCTTGGGCATTTTCCTCACCGTTCTGCGTCTGCTCTTGCGACTGGGAACGCGACTGCTCTTGGGCCTGGTTGTTATCGTCGCCCGCCTGGCGCTGCTGGTTCGTCTGCTCGCCCGTCTGGCTCTGTTCTTGATAGCTTTCTATCGCGGACTGGATTTGGGACTCGAACTGATCGACCAGTTGATCCTGCAACTGATCGTTCTCGGTCCCGTCCTGACTCTGGGTCTGGCTCTGGCTGCTTTCCTGCCCCTCGATTTGGAGGTTGTCCTCGCCGGTCTGCTCTTGAATCTGTTCCTGACCGGTGCTCTGGTTCTGTTCTTGGACGTTCTCCGCACCATCTTGGGACTGGCTCTGTTCCTCTGTACCGTCCTGAGTTTGGTACTGATCAGAGTCCTCGGCGTCCTGCGACTGGAACTGGTACTGTGAGCCCGCTTGGTTCTGATCTTGATCGTTTTCCATACCGCACTGGGTCTGGCTTTCGATCAGGGCGAACACCTGCTCTTGCAGCTGTGTGTTTCCGGGCCCCGCCTGTGTCTGATCTTGATCCTGGTCGATCGTCTGTGTGTCGTCTGACGTACTATCCTCCACCATACATCCGCCGTGGTTGTTTGCGACGGCGGTCCCGCTCGCTCCGATCACGACTGACGTGGCGACGACCACCACGAACAGTGTGTGAAGTATCCTGTGGCTGTCTGGCATTGGTGCTACCCACCGGATGGCACCAGCCCACCGAGGATTGTTATAAAGCCTAAAGTGAGGCGGCTGGCCCCGTTTGTGCTGTCGGTTGGTTGTCTTTTCGAGCGAGAAAGCTCACCTTACAGATTATGTCGGTGGCGACGGTGCGAGGTGAATGTCAGTGCATACGACGCCGTCTGCCGGGCAGTACCCAACAATTACCGCGTCGTGTGGATCTCGAAGCGCGCGCCCCCGTCCTCGCCGCCGGCCACGTCAATGTCCCACCCGTGGGCCTCGACGATCTCTTTGACGATCGCGAGCCCGTACCCCGTCCCGTCGCTCTCGGTGCTGTAGCCGAACTCGAAGACGTCACTCCGGTCTGCTTCGGGGATCCCGGGCCCGTCGTCTTCGATCGCGAAGCCGTCCTCGAGTTCGCTGACCGTGATCGTCACCGCCGAGCCGCCGTGCTCTACGGCGTTCCGGAAGAGATTCTCGAAGAGTTGCTTGAGGCGGCTCGGTTCGGCCCGGATCGAGCGCTCGGTCTCGACGCGGAGTGTCGCGTCCGCAGTTGCGACGTTCCGCCAGCACTGCTCGGCGATCGCGCCGGGGTCGACCCACTCGGGAGACGTCACTGCCTGGCCTTCACGAGCCAGCGCCAGCACGTCGTCGATCAGCGATTTCATCCGCTCGATCGCTCCAGCCACGTGATCGAGCTGGTCGCTCTCACACTCCGTTTGTGCGAGTTCCAGCCGTCCCGATGCGACGTTCAACGGATTCCGAAGGTCGTGTGCGAGTACGCTTGCGAAGCCTTCGAGTCGTTCGTTCTGCCGTTCGAGTTCGCTCGTCACCTGCGCGTGCTCCAGTTCGTAACTGGCCCACTTGCTCATCAGCCTGATCAGCGTCCGTTCGGCGTCGGTAAAGGGTTCACCGCGCGGATCCGTCGACGCGAAGCAGAGCGTCCCGTAGAGTTCCCCGCCGACCAGTACTTTTCCTCCGATGTAACTCCCGAGCTCGAATACGTCGTACGCCGGGTCGCTTTCCCAGCCCTTTCCTGCGGCATCGGCAACCGCGAGGAGATCGTCCGTTTCGATGGTCTTCCGACAGTACGCCTTCGAAAGCGGACACGTCTGTCCCTCCTGCAGTCGCTCGTGGTCCCCGTACGAGTGGACGATTCGCTGCACCCCGTTAGGGCTCGATTCTCGCTCGTCGTACTCGATCCGGGAGAGGAACCCGTAGGCGAGGTCGAACCGATCACAGCCGAATTCCAACAACCGCGCGATTTTCTCGTCGAACCGCAGTTCGGTGTCGGTCGTCACCGCGTAGAGATCGTGCAACAGGTCGACGGTCGCATCGCGCTTTCGCTCGTGACGGTCCTCCGCTCGATACGCCGCGACGTCCTGTTCGATCCGGTCGCCGAGCACCTCGTACTGTCTCTCGGTCCCCGTTTTGGGGAGGTACTCGGTCACGCCGGCAGCGACCGCCTCACTCGCGACTGTCTCGGAGCCATTCGACGTGAACAGGACGAACGGGAGGTCCGGATCTGTCTCCCGAACCGCGTCGAGAAACTCGACGCCGTCGCATTCGGGCAGGTCGTACTCGCTGACGATGCAGTCGACGTCGGCGTGGTCACCGGCGAGCAGGTCCAGACCCGTTGCCGGGGCGGCAGTCCGTACGGTGATCCGGTCGCGCTTGCACTCGAAATACTCTGAGACGTCCGTTCCGTCTCCAGGATCCGCAGCGACGTGCAGCGTCCGGATCGAACTCTCCATACTCCGTACAGTCAGATGGGGAATAAAAAGCTGTGTGCCGAATTTTTCTTGTCCAGAAGTATATACTTCCGTATGGGTCGGGGACGGCCGCCCATTATTATGGGGTACCGACTATACACCCTATGGACAGCGACGCGTCGGTGCCGGGTGAGGGGCGCCCCCGGCAGTTGGTACGGTTCTATCTCCTGGATCACGAAACTGCGCCGGGAAAGGCCATCGACATCGCGCTGCTGGGACTGAATCTGGTGTTCGTCGCCATCTTCATCGTCGAGACGTACCCGATCTCCGCAGGATTCCGCCCACTGCTGTGGAATCTCGAAGTCGGGATCGCGCTGGTGTTCGGGATCGAGTACGTCCTCCGGATCTACGGGGCGCGCGATCGCGTCGCGGAGTTCTTCAACGGCTATACGATGGTGGATCTGATCGCCATTCTGCCGACGCTCTCGGTCGTGCTCCTGCCGGTGTCGCTCGGCGCGTTGAACATCGGCTTCCTGCGCGTGCTTCGAGTGATTCGCGTGCTCCGGTTTTATCGGTTTACGCAGGACGCAGAGTTCTTCTTCGGAACGGTCTCGGACAACACGTTGCGCGCGATGAAGCTTCTACTGACGATTCTCGTCTTGCTTTTCGCCTCCGCCGGTCTGTTCTACAGCGCCGAGAGCGGCGCGAATCCGACCGTCGAGACGTTCGGCGACGCCTTCTACTACACCGTCGTCACCCTCTCGACGGTCGGCTTCGGCGACATCACCCCCGCGACGAGCGCGGGGCGATGGGTGACAGTGGGATCGATTCTGGCTGCCATCATCGTCATCCCGCGGCAGGCCAGCAAGATTCTCAAAGAGTGGACCTCCAGAGAGAAAGTCAACGTCACGTGTCCGAACTGCGGGCTGGAGTATCACGACCCCGACGCCTCACACTGCAAGGCGTGCGGACACGTCATCTACCAGGAAGCGGACTCACGGGAGTGACGCCCGGCCGTCGTCTCCTGACTGCGCCGACGGCCTGCGAAGTCGCCTACCGCGTTGCCTTGATGCCGACGAACGAGCCCTCGCCGTACCCCTCCTCGACCGGTTCGGGGCCGTCGATCTCCTCTATCCACTGGTAGACCGTCTGGACGAACTCGAAGTCGGTGAACCCCGCTGCTTCCAGCGCGTCGAGGATGTCCTCGGTCGAGACGAACGTGGCGTCGCGGTAGAATGGATTCTGTTCTTTCGTCTCCTGGTAGATCTCGCCGACCGGGCTGTTCTTGTCGATGAAGCCGATCACGAGCGAGCCATCGGCGCCGAGAACGCGCTCGGCTTCCGATAACGTCTGCGGGATGTCGTCGACGAAACAGATCGTGGTCACGAGCAGCGCGGTGTCGAACGCGCCGTGCTTGAACGGCAGCGACTCGGCGACCCCGCGAACCACGCTGATACCGCGGTCACGGGCATATTCGAGCATCTCGCCGGCGGGATCGATCCCCACGTCGATTCCCAGCGGGGCGGCGAATCGCGCGCTTCCGACGCCGATTTCGAGGCCGTAGCCGTCCATCGGCACGAGCCGTCCTAGCGCCTCCAGTTCGGAGCGATAGACGTCCGGGTGCTCGTCGAACCATCCCTCGTACCGCTCGGTGTGCGTCTCGAACGGCTCCGATGTGGGCATACGAGACGGTACGGGCCGTGACGATAAAAGAGCGGATGCACGGAGCGACGGGGCGTGACGGGCCGCGTCGTGGTCGACCTGTGGATGGGTCGGCCGCGCGGTCGCAGAACCGCCCGCAGCGACAGTCTCAGAACAGCCGGTCGGTGGCGACCGCAGCACCCTCGACGAGGGCTTCGAGCTTCTTCCAGGCGATGTCGGGGTGGACCATCGCGAGACCGGCTTGCGTGTCGAAGCCGCAGTCCGGCGCGGCGACAATTCGCGACGGGTCGTCGACGGCGGTAGCGACCCGCTCGATCCGGTCGGCGACGACGTCGGGGTGTTCGACGACGTTCGTCTTCACGTCGATCACGCCCGGGATGAGCGTCCAGTCGTCGGGCAGGGGGTGCTCGCGGAAGACGCGGTACTCGTGCTGGTGGCGGGGGTTAGCTTCCTCGATGGAGAGCCCGCCGATGTCGAGGTCGTAGAGGATCGGGATGATCTCTTCGAGCGGCTTGTCGCGGTGGTGAGGTCCCTCGTAGCTCCCCCAGCAGGTGTGGACGCGGATCTGCTCGTCGGGGATGTCCTTCGTCGCCTCGTTCATCGCCTCGACGTGCATTCGGACGATGGGCTTGAGCTTCTCGATCGGTCGGTCGCCGAACCCGCGGTGACCGGTCGTCAAAAGGTCCGGCGCGTCGAGCTGGAGCGTCGCGCCGGTCTCGGCGATGAGTTCGTACTCCCGCTTCAGCGCGCCGCCGACGACCGAGAGGAACTCCTCGTGGGAGTCGTAGTAGTCGTTGACGAGCGTGGCCGCGGCGATTCCGGGCGAGGCAGCGGTGATGAACGTGCCCTCGAAATCGAGGCCGCTCGCTTCGAGTAACTCGAAGAACGTGTCGATCTCCTCGCGGGCGGCGTCCTCCCCGATGTACTCGACGGGGCCGGTGACCGACGGCTGCTTGGTGAGGTCGATCCCCTCGGCGTGGAACGCGTCCTCGGCGTACTCGGGGTAGTCGGCGAGGTCGTCCCAGAGCGGGGCGTCTCGCGTGTCACCAATACCCGAGAGCCGGTTCGCGACGTACCAGTTGAACGAGACCCGGGGCTGTTCCCCGTTGTTGATGATGTCG
>Ga0207719_100245_pt1 | contig 40751 bp, 39 predicted proteins | sample A23P1SouthBayCA_2_FD_187279 | JGI IMG/M metagenome (GOLD analysis project Ga0207719, IMG submission 187279) | Aerobic enrichment media microbial communities from Eden Landing Ponds, California, USA - A23 P3 (3) (SPAdes) | ecosystem: Environmental > Aquatic > Marine > Unclassified | place... | reverse complement strand
CCCGCCATCGTCGGCAGGTCGGAGTCCGACCCCATCACGATGCCCACCTCGGGCACGTCCTCGGGGTCCCTGTCTCGCTGTGCCTCCGCGCGCAGGTCGTCGATGAGCGTCTGGAGTTCGCTTTCGGTCATGATGAATCGGTCTCGAAGGATTATGGGTCGGTCGCGAACGTCAGTTTCCCGCGGGCGTCCCGGACGTGTTCGAGCAGTTCGGGCGCGTCCTCGTCCCCAAGGGGAACCGCGGTCAGGTGGCCCATCTTCCGGAGCGGGCGCGCCTCGCGCTTGCCGTACCAGTGAAGCGAGACGCCGTCCATCGCGAGCACGTCGCCGTAGCCCGCGAGTTCGGCGGGCGCCGGGTCGTCCACGTCGCCCAGAATGTTCGCCATCGCGACGGGGCCGCGGAGCGCCGTCGAGCCCAGGGGAAGCCCCAGCACGCCGCGGACGTGCTGTTCGAACTGGGACGTGTGCGCGCCCTCGATGGTGTAGTGCCCGGAGTTGTGGGGTCGGGGGGCGATTTCGTTCACGAGAATCTCGTTCGTACCCTCGGATTCCCGCTCAAACAGTTCGATGCCGTACACGCCGCGGCCCTCCAGTGTGTCGAGCACGTCGAGCGCCACCTCCCGGGCGCGCGCGGCGGTGTCGTCGTCGGTGCGGGCCGGCACGACTGTCTCGCGGAGAATCTCCGTCTCGTGGACGTTCTCGACGACGGGGAACGCGTCGCGCTCGCCGTCGCCTTTCACGCCGATGACGGAGAGTTCGCGCTCGAAATCGACCAGTTTCTCGACGATGAGGTCCGAGCAGTCACCGAAGTACGCCTCGGCGTCCTCGACGGAGGCGACGGGCGCGTTCCCCCGGCCGTCGTAGCCGCCGGTGCGCGCCTTCGCCATCGCGGGGCGGCCGAGTTCCTCAAGCGCGGCTTCGAGTTCCTCGGGCCCGTCGACGCCCCGGAACTCGGGGACCGGAACCCCCGCGTCCGCGAGCGCCTCCGTCTGGACGAGTTTGTCCTGAATCGTCCGGAGCGTGTCGGGCGAGGGGTGGACCGGCACGCCGGCGTCCCCGCCGACACGTTCCATCAGGTCCGGGTCAGCGAGTTCGATTTCGAAGGTGAGCGCGTCGGCGCGCTCGGCCAACTCGGCCAGCGCGTCCGGGTCGTCGAACTCGGCGCATATCTGGTCGCGCGCGAGCGCCGACGCCGGGCAGTCGGGCGTCGGGTCCAACACGACGAGTTCGACGCCGAGCGGACCGGCGGCCTCGGCAAGCATCCGGCCGAGTTGGCCCCCACCGACGACGCCGAGCGTGTATCCCTCGGATGTCAGCGTTGCCGTCACAGTACGTTCCTGACGACGATTCCGCTTAAGTGTCCCTACTCGGGTGCGGGTCCGCGAGACGCGCCGCCGAGCCGTCGCTCGCGGCGTCCGTCTCGATGTACGCGTGTACCCGGACGACGCTGGCGCCCTCCAGCGTTATCGCATAGGGCCCCATCTTCCGGTAGCCGTCGAGTTCGCTCGTGAGATTCGCCTCGTGGCGCTCGCGCGCGATGACGACCGGCGGCGGCCCGTCGTTGAGTTCGATCATCGCGCGCAGATCCGAGGTGGAACCCATCGAGGCGTTCATCGAGGCGAAGTACCAGGGTAAGGGGAGCCGATACAGCTCGTTCGAGAAGTGCGAGCCGTAGAACATCACGTCCACGTCGGGGTCGTCGGGGTGAATAGCGCGCTCTATCTCCGCGAACGCCGGCTTCATGTTGTCGTCGGGCTGTCCGTACTGGACCAGCGGCGTCTCGTCCTGCGCGTGGACGTAGGAGGTCGACGCGGCCGTCGCGGCGACCTGTCCCCCAGCGATGAGGAGGATGATGGCGGCGAGCGTCACGCCGACCCGGTCGCCGGCCGCGAACGCCGCCCGGCCGCGGCGGAACACGAGCGCGACGCCGACGCCCGCCGGAATCGCGAGGGGGACGACGGCGTGGACGACGCCCCACGGGGCCGGCGAGATGTCGCTCGCGAGCGGATACACCAAGGCGACGAGAACGCCCCAGTAGGCACAGAACGCCACGAGGTCCCGCTCGCCGGTGTATCTGTCCACGACGAAGCCGATAGCGGCGAAGAACACCAACACGAGCGCCCCCGCGGCGACGACGTCGAGGTAGTCGGTCAGGTAGGGGAGGTAGGCGTGGTCCTGGTGGCTGCCCGACACCCACATCGACGTGAACTCGTTCCAGGAGCCGAGGGTCGCCGCGCCGACCACGTCGGGCCAGCGCGTCGGGGCCGTCAGCGCGTCCCAAATCTCCGGGCGGGGCGCGTAGAACAACACGACGATGGCGAGAAACTCCGCGACGCAGAGCGCGAGCGCGCGGGCGTGTCCGGCGATGCCGTCGGCCGTTCGGAGCGCGAGGGAGACGAGGCGGTCGACCCAGTCCTCGTGTGTGACGCGCGCGGTGAGGAGTCTGCGGTCGGTGAGCAAGAACAGCGCACATCCCCACGCCACGAGGTCCACGATGACGAACTCCTTAGTCGTCACCGCGAGCGCGAGCGACGCCGTCGCGGCGTAGTAGTATCCGTTTCGCCCCGTGTCGAGCGCCCGGACGGCGAAGCCGAGCGCGAACAGGAGGAACGCCGCGAGCAACAGGTCGTTGCGCATGAACCGGGAGTAGTAGAGGAGAACCGGGTTGAGCGCGAGCAGGACGGCGACGGCCACGACCTCCGTGTCGCGCAGGCGCTCCCGGAACAGCCACGCCGCGGCGGGAAGCAGGCCGCCGAGGAGGGCAACGGGCGTTCGCATCACGAAATCGGAGGGGGTGAACGCCTCGAAGAGGCCGTGGTTCACGTGGAAGAGGAACGGGCCGTGGACCACCGCCCGGTAGTTCCACGCGTCGGTTCGTGTGTACTCAATAATCCGCCAGGCGACCCGCGCTTCGTCCCAGTGGGCCATCCGCCAGCCGAGCGCCCAGAACCGGAGGAGGAGGGCGAGGACCGTGACGGCGGCTACGACGGTGAGGGTCTCACGACCCGCGAGCCGTTCGCGCCAGGCACTGCTCATTACCGGGGCATTACGCCCCCGTGGCATACGTTTTTCCGTCCGGACCGGCCGCGGCCAGCGCCGGGACGAGGCGCTCGCGGGGGAATCGGAACGGTAGGTATTTCATCGCCCTGCCGCAATCGCCGTCCATGGTAGCACTGGGACTGGTGGTCGCCGAATTCAACGGCTCCGTCACGGGGCCGATGGAGGAGGCCGCCCGGGAGCGGGCCGCCGAACTCGACGCCGACATCGCGGCGACGGTCCGCGTGCCGGGGGCGTACGACGCGCCGCTGGCGGCGGACCGACTCGCGCGCCGCGACGGCGTCGACGCCGTCGCCGTCCTCGGGGCCATCGTCACCGGTGACACCGAACACGACCGCGTCATCGGAGACGCCATCGCGGACCGCCTCTCGGGGGTGAGCCTCGACCGCGACACGCCGGTCACGCTCGGGGTCACCGGCCCCGGTATGTCGGGCGCCGAAGCGAGAGAACGGACCGACAAGGGCGGCGAGGCCGTCGAGAGCGCGGTGTCGCTCGTCGAAACACTACCCAACACCGACTCAGAACCATGACCATGGACTTCGCAGACCGACTCACGCGCGTCGAACCGAGCGCCACGCTCGCCATCAGCAACCTCGCCGCGGAACTCGAAGCGGAGGGCGAGGACGTCGTCGACCTCTCCGTCGGGGAACCCGACTTCCCGACGCCGGAGAACATCGTCGACGCCGGCAAGGAAGCGATGGACGCCGGCCACACGGGGTACGCCCCCTCGAACGGCATCCCCGAACTCCGGGAGGCCATCGCGGCGAAACTGAACGGGCAGGGCCTGACCCAGTACGACGCGGGGAACGTCATCGTCACGCCCGGCGCGAAGCAGGCGCTGTACGAGACGATTCAGGCGCTCGTGAGCGAGGGCGACGAAGTCGCGCTCCTCGACCCGGCGTGGGTCTCCTACGAGGCGATGGTGAAGATGGCGGGCGGCGACCTGACGCGAGTGGACCTCTCCGAGCACGAGTTCCACCTCGAACCCGCACTCGACGCGCTGGGTGAGGCCGTCTCCGACGACACCGAGTTGCTCGTCGTGAACTCGCCGTCGAACCCGACGGGCGCGGTGTACTCCGACGCGGCCCTGGAGGGCGTCCGCGATTTGGCCGTCGAACACGACATCACGGTCATCAGCGACGAAATCTACGAGCAGATAACGTACGGGCGCGACCCGACGAGTCTCGGTACCCTGGAGGGGATGGCCGAACGAACGGTTACTATCAACGGGTTCTCGAAGGCGTACTCGATGACCGGATGGCGACTCGGCTACCTCGCGGCCCCGGAGGAACTCATCGACCAGGCCGGCAAACTCCAGTCGCACTCGGTGTCCTGCGCGACGAACTTCGTCCAGCACGCGGGCCTCGAAGCGCTCGAAAACACCGACGAGGCGGTGACGGAGATGGCGGAGGCCTTCGAGGAGCGCCGCGACATGCTCGTGGACCTCCTCGCGGACCACGGCGTCGAGGTGGCCGTCCCGGAGGGCGCGTTCTACATGATGATTCCCGTTGGCGAGGACGACCAGGAGTGGTGCGAGGGCGCCATCACGGACGCGAAAGTCGCCACCGTGCCGGGGAGCGCCTTCGGCACGCCGGGCTACGCGCGGGTGTCCTATGCGGCCTCCCGCGAGCGACTTCAGGAGGGCGTCGAGCGACTCGTCGCGGAAGACTACCTCTAAAACCAGTCGCCCGGCGGTTCTTCTCGCCGTCCTACTCCTCGCCGTAGCGCGCCAGAATACGCTCGATTATCGTGCCCGAGGAGAGGATTTCGGCGTCGTTTTCCGGGGTTCGCGCCGACGCCCGGCGGACCGCACAGTCGATATCCCGCGCGGCGAGCGCGTCCCGGATGGCGTCGGCGTCGTGGTGCTGGTCGTAGCCCAGCGCGATGACGTCCGGGTCGAGTTCCTCGATGGGCGCGAAGATGTCCGCGTCGTCACCGAGTATCGCCTCGTCCACCGGGTCGAGGGCCGCGACCACGTCCCGGCGCTGGTGGCCTGGGACCACGGGCGCGTCCTTGTGGGTGACGTTCTCCTTGCGCGCGACGATGACGGTGAGCGAGTCGCCCATCGCCGCCGCCTCGCGGAGGTAGTGGACGTGGCCCGGGTGAATCAGGTCGAAGGTGCCCTGTGCGACAACGGCTCTCCCGTCCTCGCCCGGCGCGTCCGCGCCGGGGAGAACCTCGTCTCCGCTCACAGGTCGGCCTCCGTGAAGTCGAAGAAGTCGCCGGGGTCATCGAGCGCCACGTCGAGCACCTCCAACTCGGTGGGCTCGCCCTGCCGGTCGAACGCCCGCCAGTCGCCGTCGTCGTAGGGTGCGCCCATAATGACGTGGACGACGCCCTGTCCGAACGTCTGGAGGTCCTCATCGGAGGGGCGCAACACGCCGTTGGGGTGGGAGTGGATGCTGCCGAGCGTGTGGTTGTCGTTGGGAATTAGATTCGAGCGCACCGTTGCGCTCGTCGGGGAGGACTCCGTGGCGGGGATGACGAGCACGTCCGTGATGACGTAGCCGCCGCCCTCGATGCCGAACTCCGAGGCGGGTTCGCCGCGGAGCATCCCCATGTACTCGTTGGGGTGGGTGTCGGCCGCGGCCTCCAGCGCGAACTCGATGGTGTCGGCCGCGATGCCCCGGACCCGCCGGGGACCGAACAGGCGACGGAGCAGTCCCATGCCACCGAAATGCGCCCGTCGGCATACAAGCGTTCCGGACCGTACCGACACCTATAACCGAGGCGTCGGCGAATTCAACCCAAGATGAACGACACGTCTACGGCCGCCGACAGCCCGGACGGCGGCGGTACTGTGTATCGACTCTCTCCCGACTGTACCCGGGACGACGTGGAGGTTGGCGAGCGCTACCACGCCGAAGTGAACGGCGTCGTGGAGTACGGCGTCTTCGTGGACGTCTCCGAGAACGTCTCCGGACTGGTCCACGAGTCCGAACTCGACGGCGAGTACGGCGTCGGGGACGAGCTCGTCGTCGAACTGCTCGAACTCCGCGAGAGCGGCGACCTCTCCTTCGGAGAAGTCGACGCCGGTTCGTTCGAGACCGTCGAGCGGGACCACCAGTACGAGCGCGTCGCCGCCGGCACGCTCGCGAACGCCGTCAGCGAGGAGGTCGACCTGGAGGGCGAAGTCGTACAGATAAAACAGACCGGCGGCCCGACGCTGTTCCACGTCCGCGACGAGACCAGCGTCGTCCCGTGTGCGGCCTTCGAGGCCGCCGGCGTGCGCGCCTTCCCCGCCATCGAGCGCGGCGACGTGGTCCACGTTCGGGGCACCGTCGAGGAGCGCGAGGGCGCCGTTCAGGTCGAGGCGGAAGATATCGACCGCCTTGAGGGCGACGCCGAGTCCGAGGTGCGCGCCCGTCTCGACGCGGCGCTCGCGGACCAGTCCGAACCCGCCGACATCGACCCGCTCGTGGAGTGGGACGTGCTTGAGGAGATGTGGGACGGCCTCGAACGCATCGCCCGCCGCCTCCGGCGCACGGTGCTCGAAGGCCGACCCATCCGCATCCGCCACCACGCCGACGGCGACGGGATGTGCGCGAGCGTCCCCGTCCAGTTGGCGCTCGAACGGTTCATCGAGTCCGCCCACGAGGACCCCGAGGCCGCGCGCCACCTCCTCCGGCGCTCACCGAGCAAGGCGCCCTACTACGAGATGGAGGACGCGACCCGGGACCTGAACTACGCGCTGGAGGACCGCGAGCGCCACGGCCAGGGCCTCCCGCTCCTCCTCATGCTGGACAACGGCTCCACCGAGGAGGACGTGCCCGCCTACGAGACGCTCGACCATTACGACGTGCCGGTGATGGTCGTCGACCACCACCACCCCGACGCCGACGCGCTCGGTGACCTGCTTGAGGAGCACGTCAACCCGTATCTGGTCGGTGAGGACTACCGCGTCACGACGGGAATGCTCTGTGTCGAACTCGCGCGCCTCATCGACCCCGAGTTGACCGACGAACTGCGCCACGTCCCCGCCGTCGCGGGGCTCTCGGACCGCTCGGCCGCCGAGACGATGGACGACTACCTCGCGCTGGCCGAGGAGGCCGGCTACGAGGAGTCGTTCCTCCGGGACGTGAGCGAGGCGCTCGACTACGAGGCGTTCTGGCTCCGCTACGACCCCGGGAAGAACCTCATCGGTGACGTGTTGAACGTCGCCGGCGACGAGGAGCGTCACCGGGAACTCGTCCCGTTCCTCGCGGCGCGCGCCGAGGAGGACACGGAGCGTCAACTCGACGCCATCGGTCCCCACGTCGAGGAGGAGCGCGTCGCCAACGGCGCCCTGCTGAACAAGGTCGACCTGGAGAACTACGCGCACCGCTTCACCTACCCCGCGCCGGGGAAGACGACGGGCGCGCTCCACGACAAACAGGTCGAATCGGAGGGCTCGCCGGTCATCACCATCGGCTACGGCCCCGACTTCGCCGTCCTCCGCTCCGACGGCGTCCGCCTCGACATCCCCCAGATGGTCGCTGAACTCCAGGAGGAGATCGAGGGCGGCGGCGTCCACGGCGGCGGTCACCTCGTCGTCGGCTCCATCAAGTTCGTGCCGGGCATGCGCGAGGAGGTCCTCGACGCGCTCGTCTCGAAGATGGCCGACGCCGAACTCGACGCGGAGCTCCAGACCGGCCCGAAGCGATAATAACTAGGAACCGAAGCGGACGCGCCGTCTGAACACGAACGGAACGAGGAGCGCACACCCGCCGAGAACGACCGCGGCGCCGGCGGGCGCGCGCCAGACGCCGCCGCGCCAGTCAGCGCGGAACGCCCGTCGGTACGGCGTGACCGCGCGCTTTCCTTCGATTAATAACCCCACCTCCCGGTTCTCGCGGGCGGAGACGTTATTCCAGTTCATCGACCCGACCAGCGCGCGCTCACCGTCGACGACGACGCCCTTCGCGTGAACGGCTGAGAAGCGCGAGCGGGGGTCGACGACGCGGGCGTCGAGCGGGAGGCTTCGGTTATGCGCGCGGCGGTTCAGTTCGGTCACTATTCGCTGGTTTTCCTCGCGGGCGTACCACGCGCCGTTGAGCGCGACGCGGACCCGAACGCCGCGCGCCGCCGCCGCGAGGAGCGCGTCGAAGAGGGGGCTCTCGGGGCTGACGGACGCCAGTTCGACGAGCAGTTCCTCCTCGGCGTTTTCGAGGAGTTCGAGCACCCGCGACTCGGCGTTGTCGGGCGCGAAGAGTAGTGTCGCGTTCGTCTCGGTCAGTCGTGTGTCGATGCGCGAGGGGTACGTCGTCCGCGAACGGTTCGTCGCGCGGAACGTCCGGTTCGCGCGGAACGTCGCCCATGGTTGGCTGTTCCGGGCGTCGCTGTCGGCGTGGAACGCCGCGGCCAGTCGGTCCGCGAGCGACGCCGACTCGACGACGGCGCCCCAGCCGCGGGTGCCGTGCCCACCGACCCCGCTCGCCTTCCAGTTCTCGGAGCCGACGAACACCCTGTCGTCCGCGACGGCGTACTTCGCGTGGTGGAAGCGGTGACGCGCGCCGGGCGAGGCGACGACGCGGACGGACGCGCCGGCCGCGCGGAGCGCGTCGAGGCGCATCGCCTGCCGGCGGACGACGCCGCCGACGGGGCCGCCCTCGACGAGGACCCCTACGTTGACGCCGCGGTTCTCGGCGGCGACGAGGGCGTCGGTGACCCGCGCGGAGGTGAGCGTGTACGCGCCCACGAGCAGGCGTTGCTCCGCGCTTCGGATGGCATCGAGCGGCGGCCCCGGCGCGTCGGGAAACACGAACGTTTTAATTGAAACGCCGCGCGCCGTCACCGGGTCGAACGCCGTCGCCCCGGGCGGCCGCCACGTCCCGTTTTCGAGCGTCTCGCCCTCCGGTGCGTCCTCGTAGGTCAGCGTGTCGAGCGTGGCGTTCCCGCGCGTGAGCACCAGTCGCTCGCCGCCGTTCGCGAGCGCGAGGGGCATCTCGTACACCGGTCGTCGGTCGGTGAGATTCCGTGCGGCGGCGGGGTCGGGCGAGAACACGGCCGTATCGTTCACTCTGATTTTTCCTTCGCCGTCCGAGAGCGTCGCGTTCCGGGCGCGGACGACGACGAACTCGCCGGTATCCTCGTCCGCGATGGGGTTGGGGTGGACGGCGACGACGCTCGCGTTGTCGGCCGTCGAGGCCGTTCCGGCGACGTGGCCCGCCGGCAGGACACCGAGGAGACAGAGGAGGAGCCCTGTGAGGAGGAGCACGCGGAGCAGGCGGGACGCGCGGAGCACGGGGTGGGTTGCTCGCCCCCTCACGGAAGAACTTCGGGCACCGCTGTCGTCGCCGGGTCGATGCGTATTTCACGCCGGAACGCGCGGGGTGGGGTATGGAGCTGCCAGTCGTGTTACGCCTCGCAGGGAACGCGCTCGGCGTCGTCGGCGCCGTCCTCGTCTTCTTCGAGTTCTTCCGACAGCCGAGCTACATCAGTTACAACTCGGGAGTCGGCACGTACGACATCGACCTCTCGCCGCAGGAAATCGTCGAACACGGGTGGGCCGGACGCATCGGGGCCCTGCTCGTCGCCCTCGCCTTCGCGTTGAACTTCTTCGCGGTGTTCTTGGGATAGTCAGGCCGTCGCGGCCTCGGACTCTTCGAGCGCGTCGGCCGCAACCTCCGCCTCGGACTGGACGATGAACGCCGCGTCGTCGGTGTACTCCGCGGCGGTTTCGAGCGCTTCTTCGGTGCCTATCTGGACGAGCGCCCACGCCGCGCTGGCGCGCACGGAGTCGGACTCGTCGCCGGCGAGCGTCTCGGAGAGGGGCTTCACGGCGCGAGTGTCACCGATGAGTCCGAGCGCGCGCGCGGCGTGCGAGCGGACGGACTCGTCGTCGGAATCGAGGCGGTTCGCGACCGGTTGGGTGGACTCCTCGGAGCCGATGCGGCCGAGCGCGAGCAGCGTGACGCGCTGGAGGCCGGGGTCGCCGTCCACGAACTCGTGGAGGTCCTCGACGGCCCGCTCGTCGCCGGTCCGGCCGAGGATGCGGATAGCGGGCTTGTCCCGTTTCTGCGCGCGTTCAAGCATCGGCTCGACGGCGTCGGGGTGTGCCATGCGTTCGAGCGATTCGAGCGCGTGGCGCTCCATGAAGTCGGAGTCGAAGGTGTCCAGCGAGAGGAGCACCTTCTCCACGTCGCCCTCCTTCTCCCAGCCCTTGAGCGCGGTCCACTCCGGCGGGTAGTCCTTGTGCTTCTCGCCCAGCGAGTCGTAGAACCCCTGCGCGCGGAGCTGCTGGCGCACGGAGAGGTCGTCCCACTCCTCGGCGTCCTCGACGCCGGTTTCGAGGGCGGCGGCGGCGTCGACGAGCGCCGCGATGGTGTCGGCGTCCTCGTCGGCGTCGAGTCCGGCGTTCCGGGCCGCATCGGCGGCCGTCTCGACGGCGTCCGCGAGCGCGTCCGGGTCGTCCTCGGCGGTGACGGCGGCGTCGACGTCCTCACCGAGCGCGTCCGAAACGGCGTCGAGGAACGCGTCGACGGCCGCGAACACGTCGTCCTCGCCGTCCTCGGTCCACTCGGCGTCCCGGACCGTGCCGGCGGCCGTCTCGGCCGTCTCGGCGGCGTCCTCGGCGTAGGGCCCGCGCTTGGCTTCGACGTCGTCGCGGGCCGCGGAGAGGCGGCCGCCGAGCGCGTCGGCCGGCGCCTCCTCGTCTTCGTCGTCCGGTTCAGGCAGGTCGGCGGCGTCCAAATCGGTCTCGATGGCGTCGAGGATGCCCGCAACGTCGTCGAGGTCGGCCTCCGTCTCGGCGTCCTCGATTTTCGCCTCGGCCTCGTCCAACCGTTCCTCGAACGTCTCGACGTCGAGGTCCCGGTCGGTCGCGGGGGCGTTCTCGGCGGGGTCCTCGGCGTCCTCGTCCCCGTTGCTCATACCAACGAGTTCCGCCAGCGTCCGTATGAGCGTTTCCCTTCAATGCCGCCGCGAGCGCGACCGGCAGTGCTTCGAGGAGCGGCCCGGCAGCGGATTCGAATCTCACTCGCGCCAGTAGAACCGCGGCGCGAGGAGGAGGTAGGCGAGCGCGAAGGCGAGCAGGGCGTACACGAACGCGCCGTCCACGGCGTCCGGGAACGCCAGCGCGAGCGCCTGAACCGCGCCCATCACGACGGCGTCCCGCGCGTAGAGGTCCGGGTACGCGACGCCCGTGAGCATCAGATACGTGAGGGGGAGCGCGAGGAGCGCGAGATGGCCGGGCGCGACGCCAGCGAGCAGGCCGGCGGCGAGCAGCGTCGCCGCGAGCGTCGTCGGCACGCCCGTCGTGTGCCCGTTCCCGTCGTCGTGGGCGGTGTAGAAGCCGAGGCGGACCACGGCCGCCATCACGAACAGCGTCGGCACGCCGAGCGCGAGGGCGCCCTCGGCCGGTGCGAGCGCCAGCGGGTCCGCGCCGTCGAGGACCGCCCAGCAGACGAGCGCGGCGGGCGCGACGCCGAACGTCGCCACGTCGGCCAGCGAGTCCAGATACCAACCGACGTCGGTGCTGCCGTGGTGGCGGGCGACCACGCCGTCGAGCCCGTCCGCGATGGCCCCGAGAAGTACGAGGCGGGCGGTCAGCGCCGGGGACACCGGGGCGAGCGCCGCAGCGAGGAACCCGATGCCCGCGTTCGCCGCCGTGATGGCGTCCGCGGCCCCGAGTCGCCCGAGGAATCGGGGGCCAAGTCGCATGTCTACTCCGGGCGTCGTCGGGGCCGTCTATACGTCTTGTGTTCCGCTGTGACGCGCGGCGTTCAGCCGACCCGCCCGGTGTTCTCAGCCGATGGGGCCGACCGCGGAGCATTTAGCCGGCGGGCCGAAACGGAAGGTATGCGACGACGCGCGTATCTCGGCACCGTCGCGGGCGCGCTCGCGGGAACAGCAGGGTGTGTAGCCGGCGCGTTCGGCGGCCTCTCGGCGTCCGACTACGACATCGGGATGGGGCTGAACGAGTTCCGGCCGGCGACGTATGAACTGTCGGTCGGGGAGACGGTCGTCTGGGGGAACACGAACTCCCGCACGCACACGGTCACCGCGGTCAGCGTCCCCGAGGGCGCGGCGTACTTCGCCTCGGGGGGGTACGACTCCCGCGACGCCGCCGACGAGGCGTGGCACGACTCGCTCGGCGGCGGCATCGAACCGGGGTCGACGTACGAACACACCTTCGAGGTCGCCGGCACGTACGACTACTACTGTATCCCACACGCCGCGTCGGATATGAACGGAAAAATCGTCGTCAGCGAGTAATGAGGCCTTAGACGTCGACGTCTTCGTCCTCGACTTCGACGGCGGTCTCCTCCTCGGTGCGGACCTCCTCGGGTTCGGCCTCGATGACCGTCTTCTTGACCTCGACGCGGCGCAGCGGGTACACCTGCTTCGCCTCGTCGTAGATGGCGGAGGAGAGGCGGCCCTCGACGATGGCGTCGAGAAGCCCCTCCATCGTGCTCTCCTCGGCCGCCGACTCGACCTGCTCGGTCATTATCTGTCGGATGGCCTTCTTCTGGGAGTGGTCGGCACGCTTCGTCGCGAAGGCGACGGGCTGGACCTCGACGCGGTAGTCGTCGGTCGTTCGCACGGTGCGAACGGCGTCGACCTTCGAGGAGCCGCGGCGGACGAGACTCCGGAGGTAGTCCCCGGAGAGCTCGTGTTTGATGAACTTCGTGTACGCGGTGTCGGAGCCGACGTCGTCAATCTGGAACTTCAGCTTGACGTTGTTCTCGCCGCCGGTGTCGCCGCGGAGGGCGCCGAGCGTCGTCTCGATGGTTCGGTCGTAGAGCTGTTCTGCTTCGTGAGCGGGGGTAGAGCCGAGTTCCGCGCGCTCGAAGTGCTCGGGCGCGAGAACGGTGTACCACCGCTTCTCTTGTTGTCGTCGGGAAACGGAGCGTTCACTCATGATTGGGGTTGTCGAATCGGGCTGCGTGTGTCGTGACCTCGTCCGCGACGCGGAGGTTCACGAGGTAGTCGTCTACGGTGGCGCGGAGGCCACCGGTCGAGTCGCGTTCGATGTCCGTGACGACCGCGCCGTCCGCGACGCGGGTCGTCATCTCGGCCGTGTTGTCCGGTCGGAGCGCCGCGGCCACGGCGTCGGGCGAAACGAGTGGCGTGCGGACCGTCGCGTGTCGGTCCGTCACAGCGCGTCCACCACCCGTTCAGCGAGTTCGTCCGGCGTCTCGGTCCGGGCGTACGCCAGCGTCTCGCGCCCGGCGGCGCCCGAGGGTGCGACCTCGGACAGCACCGCGCGGGCGTCATGCTCGGCCGTCGCCAGCGCGAGCGCGTCCGACCCGACCGCGAGCGCGGCGGGTTCCGGCGACGCGAAGTCGCGCGCGAGGCGGGCGAGCGTCCAAACGGGAGCGCCCCGATAGAGGGCGACCCCGCTGTATCGCGCGCCGTCGGCGGCGTCGAGCGCCGCGTGGACCGCGTTTGAATGGTCGCGCCAGCGTTCGCGCGCCGCGTCGTGGACGTCGTGACCGAGCGCGAGCGCCGTCGCGGTGCCCGGCGCCGCGCGGGCCAGACAGTCGAGCACGTCGGCGTATCCACCGAGCGTCTCGAAGGGGCCGGCGACGTGCGGGCGGAGCGCGCGTTCGATGGCCGTCGCGGCGCTCGCCGGCGCGTCGGCGCAGGCGTCGATGGCGACGGCGGACGCGAGTCGCGTGTGCGCGTCGGCGTCGAGTTCGGCCGGGAGGTCGAGCGTCGCCAGCGCCGCGCGCGCGGCGTCGGCGTCCCCGGACCAGTCGGCCCGCACGAGCGTCGAGTGCGCGAGGCCGTCAGCGAGGTCCGCGGTGGCGAGCGCGACGCCCGGCCGCCGGTCGGCGTCCACCGGCACGTCGTCCGTACCGGGGAGTCGACCGGCCGCGAGGCCGCCCGCGAGCGCGAGCGTCGGGTCGGTCGGTCCATTGAGCGCCCGGGTCGCCGCGAACGCCGCGGCGCTTGGCGTTTCGGGGACGGAGCGGTCGGCCGTCGGGGCGCTGAATCCGAGCGCGACCGACGTGCCGTCGGCGTCCTCGAGGCGGCGGGTCGCGCCCGCCGGCGTTCGCGCCACGCTCACTTGGTAGGGGGTTCCCCGTTCGGTGAGCGCTCTCGCGAGGGTGCCCGCCGCGGCGACAGCGTCGCCGTCGGCGTGGCTCACGAGGTGGGCGAACGACGCGTCCCGGAGGGTTTCAGCGAGCGCATCGGCGTCAGCGTCGCCGTCTCCGGTGTGACCGCCGGCCGTGGACATCGGTTATTCGAGGAGTTCCTGTGCGTCTTCGTAGGAGTACACGAACTCCTCGTCGAGTTGGTCGCCGCGGTAGTAGTCCGCGAGGCGGCGAATCTTGGACTCGACGTTCTGGAGCGCCCGTCGGTTGTGGGCGTCCTGTTGGTTCTCTTCCATGTGTTCGCGGAGGCGGATGGCCTTCTCCAGCAGGTTCCGGAAGTCCTCGGGGAGGTCGGCGTCGGCGTCGTTCTCCTCCAGGATTTCGGTGACCTTCTTGCCGGTCGCGGCCTTCACGTCAGGGACTGCGGTGCCCTGAACGCCCTCGTCGCGGAGCTTCATGCCGATCTGGGAGGGGTCGTACCCCTCCTCGGCGAGCTCCACGACGCGGTCCTCGATTGCCTCTGCGTCCACGTCACTCCACTCGGGCGGGTCGTCTGCCACGGGCTTGTCCGAACTGGACGAGCCGCGGCGTCGGGTGTGCATTCGTGCCATTGGTGAATTGGAACCACACGTACCGCCGGCTCGGTTTCGCGGGCGCTTCCCGCGACACTACCGCATTCCCAAGCCGGGGGTGAGAAACCCCCGGCGCGTCGGAACTACGGCCGTGTCGTTCCCTACACATGGGAAACAGGTGTGCGCGCTAAAGGCTTTCCATCGCCGGCGTGGGTCCCCGTGCTCCCATCACCGTCGTGCGTTCCCGTACCGTCTCCGGCTCTCCGAACCGAGGGGCTTATCAATTACCCACGGCAACTCGGGAGTGCGAGGGCTCGTAGATCAGTGGTAGATCATCCCCCTGGCACGGGGAAGGCCCCGGGTTCAAATCCCGGCGAGTCCATAATTTTTCTTACACTTTTCTCAAATGGGTGGCTTCGATAGTTACCGGCGTCAGATGTTTGTGGGCGATACTTGCGACCTACCAGCCGTAACTCGCTTGAATCGTCTCCCGCAAGCCACTAATAATCAGAATATTGAACTATTCGCCGGTGTTTGAACCTTCTAAGTGACTCGTGGGAGAAAGATACACACACCGAAACTGGCTCCAGAAGGTGTACGTCGATCTCAACTGAACGCAAACCCGAATCGCCGAGGAATGTGATGTATCGACTCGGACGATAAGCAATTGGATCACGAAGTACGGCATCCAGAAGAATCGACACGATCCGGAATGGCTGGCGGATAAGTACGTTAAGGAGCATCTCTCGCAGCGCCAGATTGGCGAACTCTGTGACACCGGGAGTTCGACGATCGGCGATCAACTCCGGAAGTACGGAACCGAGCGGAAACGAACGTACAGAGATCGAGCCTGGCTCCAGCAACGATACGAAGCCGATGAACTGACCATACACGAAATAGCTGATTCTGTCGAGGTAGGCGACTACGCGATTCGCTATTGGCTCGTCAAACACGGGATCGAGCGACGCGGTACAGCATTTCCAGTCGGGGACCACCCGATAGATTACGACGAAACCCGCCTCTCGAAGTGGGCGAATCGAGTGAAAGCACGCGACGAGCACGCGTGCGTCGTGTGTTCAAGCACCGACTACCTGCACGCACACCACATCGTGCCGCGCTGCGAGGATCAGAGCGAGGAGATGGTCTACGGAGTGGAGAACGGCGAGACGCTCTGTCGGGCGTGTCACGCGAAACGCCATCGGGAGCGTGGCGACGAACAGCTAGCGACGCTGATCCGCCACACGCCACACTAACAGGTACGCGTTTGTCTCGTAGGGATCCTGTCGTCACACTCGCTGCGCTCGCTCGCGTGACTCCCGGCGAGTCCAGCCTCTCCCACTCACCCCTTCACCGCCACAAAGCATTCATACTTCCATGTCAAAAAAGCTATATGATATTTCGTACAGTCGCTATTGCGGTACTACTCGTCAGTAGTGTCGCGCTCGCTGGGTGTACCCAACTGACAAACACGAACGTCCAGACGACAGAAGACCCAGAGACTCGTACACTAACAACGCAAACAGGGTTTGAAGACGCCACACACGCCGAAGTAAAGGTGTTCAACCCGACGAATGAGACTTGGAACACGTCGTATCACGTCACGCGGAACGGGACAACTATACTCGACGAAAATAGCACGGTCGAACCCGATAGGATGTGGAACGTGGCGATGTATGAGCAGCCCGGGAACTACACGTTCACCGTCCAAACGGGCGAGTGGTCTGACACCACGTCAGTACAACTCCCACGCGCGGTTGGTGACCGCAAGAGCTTCGTGAAAGTGAAAGAAATAGACAGTCAATTCCGGCTAGTCGTTGTCGTGGAACAGTAGCGACCGTAATATCCGGTCCGTGTTTGAGGACCGCGAACCCATTCCCCACTCTGATTTGACCCGTTCCACCCTGATGCGGTCGAAATCCGACACCGCTGTATAACACACCTGTCACCCGGACCGTCAATACAGTTAACAGCCATCCGGGAAAAGAGTGAGTAATAAACGATGAACCCGGTACTGCTCGGACATCTCGTGGTGTTCGGCGCGTCGGCGCTCGCCTGTCTGGCCAGCGTGCCGCGGGCGCGGACGATACACCACGAGGGCACGCGGCGGGGGATGGTCGCGCTCCTCGTCTCGGTCGCGCTCTGGTCGGCGGGCTACGTCGGCTACCTGCTCGCGCCGACGATGGCAATCAGCCTCGCCTTCTACGTCGTCGGGTTCGCGTTCGCGTTTCTCGCCGTCGGGGCCTTTATTTACTTCTGTGCCGCGTACACCGGGCGCTCGCCCGAGAACATGCCGTTTCGAACCGCCGTCGTCACGGTGTTTCTCGTGCTCATCGGGCTGAAGCTCACGAACGCGTACCACAACCTGTTTTTCACCGCCGAGTGGACGACGACACCGTTCGCTCACCCGGCCATCACCCATCAGCTACTGTACTGGATCGTCCTCGGGATGTCCTATATGGTGACCGCAGTCGGCTTCTTCATGCTCCTCGAACGGTTCCACTACACCGGGTCGGACAGCCGCCCGCTCACGATACTCGTGGCGCTCACGGGTGTGCCCGCGGCCGCGACGGTGTTGGGGAGCAGCACGGAGTTCCTGTTGCCGCTGATGTACGAACCGCCGGGCGTCGCGCTGTTCGCCGTCGGCACGCTGTTCATCTACACCCAACGATTCGAGTCGATTCGTATCACCGGCGACGAGACCGAGCCGACCGTGTTCCTCGACGCGGACGGCCGCGTCCGGGACTACAACCGCGCCGCGCACGAGATAGTCCCGGCGCTCGAAGACTCGGTCGGTGCGCCGCTCGAATCCGTTGACGCTTCGCTCGCGGCGGCGCGCTCGGACGCCGGCGTGTTCAACACGACCCAAAATGGGGAGATGCGCTACTACCAGGTGTCAAACACCGGGTTCGCATCCAGCGGTGCGTTGACGGCGCAGGTGATGACGCTCACCGACGTCACCGACCGGGAGACGTACCGGCAGCAACTCGAATCGAAAACCGAACAGCTTGAGGCGCTGAACCGGCTCGTCCGTCACGACATCCGCAACGACATGGCCGTGATTCACGGCTGGGCGAGCGTCCTCGAGGACCACGTCGACGAGGAGGGCGAGGATGCGCTCGAACGGGTGTTACACAAGAGCCAGCACGTCATCGACTTCACGGAGACGCTGCGGGTGTTCGTCGACTCGCTCACCGGCGATAGCAGCGTGGACGTGGAGCCGGTCGACCTGCGCGAGTATCTCGAAACGGAGCTCACGGCGGTACGCGAGTCCTACCCCGACGCCCGGATTCAGATGGAGGGGGGCGTACCGGAGACGGCGGTCCGGGCGAACGAACTGCTCGCGTCCGTGTTCCGGAACATCACCGAAAACGCCGTCGAGCACAGCGACGAGGCGACCCCGACGGTCCACGTCACGTGTACGGAACAGGGGGATACCGTTCACATTCGGTTCGCAGACAACGGCCCCGGCATCCCCGACGACCGCAAGGAGTCGATTTTCGGCAAGGGGGAGAAGGGACTGGAGAGTGGGGGGTCGGGCATCGGTCTCTACCTCGTCGCGACGCTGACCGAGCAGTTCGGCGGACAGGTGTGGGTCGAGGACAACGAGCCGAAAGGCGCGGTGTTCGTCGTCGAACTCCGAACGGCCGACGGAGCGGAGTGAGACGGACGAGAGGGCTTACCCCACGAACACCCACGTCAGGAGCGCGACGGTCGTGAGACCGAGCACGAACTTCACGCCGCTGAGCAGGTCGGCGTCGCGGATGTAGCCGGCGATGAACCCCGACAGAATCGCCTGGATAGTGACGGCGTGGAAGAACAGCAGCGAGAGGCGGTCCACGTCGATGTTCGCGCCGAAGGAGGCCGCGCTGCTCCCGCCGCCGCCCTCCGCCGAGGAGGAGAGCCCGCCCATCACTTCGAGGAACTGGGTCTTCAGAATCGCCATCACCGCCAGCAGCGTGAGATACGTCATCAGGATGATGACCACCTGCATCCGGGTGCGGGACTTGCGCTCGCGCTCTATCTCGTCGGTGTTCTCGGAGGCCTGCGCGGCCGTGCTGAGCACGTCGGTTATCTGCGAGGACGCCTCCTGTGCCTTCGAGATGAGCTTGACCGTCCGGGCGAGACGCGGGATGTGGTACTTGTTGTTGAACTCCACGAGCGCCTCCTTCAGGCTCATCCCGTAGTTCACCTTCGCGTACATGATGCCGAACTCCTCACCGAGTTTGCCCGTAGTGGTGTCCGAGACGGTCTGAATCGACTCCAGGAGCGTGAGCCCGGTGTCGTTCGCGGAGGAGAGCTTTCGGAGGTTCGCGGAGAGCTTGTTCGTGATGCGGTTCCGCGAGCGCTCGTTCCACTCCCGAAACACCGTCAGCGGCAGGCAGTTGAGATACACCGGGATGTAGGCGTACACGAACGTGCTCCAGACGGGTTGGCCGACCATCCCCTCGAAGCTCGTGGGGACGCGGCCGCCGGCGAGGAGGGTGGCGAGCACCACCACGGTGAGCGGCACCGTGAGCCCGAGGATATAGAGGGGATTGTCCCGGAAGAACAGGTGTGGCGCCCTCGCGAACTGTTTCGTCCTGTGCGTCCCCTCTCGGCTCCGGATGCGCTCGAACAGCGAGTACTCGCCGCGGAACGCGTCCACCAGGCTCAGATCGAACAGCTCCGGGCCGCCAGCCGGCGTCTTGCCATCGGCCGTCTGGAGGTAGCCGTTGCCCGGTTCGTCCTGTTTGACCGTCGAGATGAGCACTAGAAAGCCGACGCCGACCAGCGGGATGAGCGCGTAGATGGTGCCGTAGAGCAGAATCATCTGTGCGCTGCCCATCATCGACATAATAACGAGAATGATGATGAGCAGAAGGGGGAAAAGCGAGAGCGTCATGTACATCTCACCGAACAGTTCGAGCGTTTCGAGGGTGACCTCCTGCTCCTGCTGGGCGGTCCGCATGTGGCTGTCCTTCTTATCGGAGAGGAACGCCGACATGTCGCCCCCGGAGTTCACGATGGAGAGCATGTCCGTGAGGAACTGCGCGAGTTCGTCGCTGGGCGTCTCCATCGAGCGGGTCCGCAAGGCGGAGCGATAGTCGGTGTCGAAGTACTCCGTCTCCTGGACGATGGCGCGAAACTCCAGGGCGACTTCGCCGTACGTGTCGTCGGCCTTCGCCATCGCCTCCAGGATTTCGAGTTGGTTCAGCCCCCCGATCGAGAGCGCGTACATGAAGGAGACGGCGTCGGGGAGCAACATGTTTATCTCCCGCTTCCGGGCGCTGGCCCGCGAGTAGGGGATGGCGACGAAGGAGCCGAAGCCGATGGCGAACCCCAGCGAGCCGAAGACGAGGCCAGTACCCAGAACGAGCGCCGGTTCCTTGATGAGGTTGATCAGTTCGACGAATCGCTGATTCGGCACCGGCAGGCCGATGAGCGACTCCGTGCCAACAATGCCGAGGAAGAACAGCGTGTAGCCGACGAGCATCCCGAGAAGCCAGAGGAGCGCGCCGACGCCGACGCCGGCCGCGATGGCCTTCGAGAGGAACAGTTCGGCCGTGTCCGACATCCTGGCCTCCGCGAGTTTCGTCTCGATGTCCGCGACGAAGTCGCTGTCCTCCTCGAACAGGAGGGCGTACACCGGGAAGAACAGGTCAGCGATGCCGTCCGAACTCACCTCCAGCGAGCGCCCGGTGCCGTGGCTCATTCGTCCGCCCCGTCCTCGCTCCCGCCGTCCGGCGCGACGCCGGAGTCGGTGTCGTCGGCGCTACTCGCGACGACGTCGTTGGCCTCCGTCACGTCGAGGGCCATCGCGACATCGTCGATGGCCGCTTCGCCCCGAAGCCCGTCGAAGACGCGCTCCTCCGCCTCTTCGAGAATCTCCCCGGTCTGTTCGAGCACGCGCTCCGTCGGGTCGGGTCGGGGGACGAGCTCCTCCTTCTCGGGGTCGATGTCGATGAGCACGGACTCCATCCCGCGGAGGTCCTCGAGGCTGTCAGCGAGCATGTCGTTGGCGATGAGCGCGAGAATCGTCTCGGGGTCGTTGATGTACGCCTGAATCGTCGCGGCCACCTGCGCGTAGTCGTTGAGCCCGTTCTCGATGAGGTAGGCGAGTATGGTGCGGCGCTCGAACATCTCGTCCTCAAGCTCCTGGCGGCTCCAGCCGCGGTCGAACATTATCTCGTCGATGGTGTTCGAGCCGGGCTGTTGCTGGACCACGTCCTGCTCGGGAAGCCACTCGAACACGTCCTGAACGTTGATTTCGTCGTTCTCCGCGTCGTAGTGGTTTATCTCCGTGAGCGAGCGGTTCCGGCGGACTTTCCGGCCGTCGACGCGCGTCTGGGTCTGAATAGACACCAGATCGAGCGCCGTAAAGAGGGTTTTCGAGACGTTGATGGGGTCGGTGGTGAAGCGCTTGAGCACCTCGCTCACCGAGTCGGCGTGGAACGTGGTGTAGGTGGTGTGGCCCGTACTCATCACCTGGAAGAGGGTCCGCCCCTCCTCCCCGCGCACCTCGCCCATCACGATGTAGTCGGGGCGCTGGCGGAGCGCGGCCTCCAGCAGGTCGAACTCGTCGATGTCGCCGGCCTCGTCGTCACCGAAACTCGGCCGCGTCACCGAGGCGATCCAGTTCCGTTGCGGGAGTTCGACCTCGCGGGTGTCCTCGATGGAGACGATTTTCGCGTTCGAGGGGATGAAGAGGGAGACGGCGTTCAGCGAGGTGGTCTTCCCGGACGCCGTACCCCCGGCGAAGATGAGCGACTTGTGGTTCTCGATGGCGAGCCAGAGGAACGCCATCTGGTCCAGAGAGAACGTGTGCCAGTTGATGAGGTCCAGCGGCGTGAACGGCACGTCCTTGAACTGGCGAATCGTGTAGTTCGTCCCGTGGTCGCTGACCTCCTTGCCGAGCGTGAGCTGGGCGCGCGAGCCGTCCGGAAGCGTCGCGTCGACCTGTGGCTGGCGCTTGCTGATGCCCTTCCCCGAGCGCTGGGCGAGCTTCACGACGAAGTCGTCGAGGCTCTCCCGTCCGTGCGTGACGTTCGAAATCAGCTGCTCGTGGTCGGTGTGGTAGACGAAGACGGGCGAGTTGTAGCCGTCACAGGAGATGTCCTCGACGTTGATGTCGTGTTTGATGCCGTCGATGCGCTCGTAGCCGACGAAGTCCCGCTTGAGGACGTAGAGGAGCTTCTCGACTTGATACTGGGTGAGCGTGTTGGCGTCCTCGTCTAACAGCGCCGGTTCGGGCCGGGCGCTGATGCCCTCGATTTCGACCGACGTCTCGGGGGGTTCGCGGCGGCCAACGAGTTCCATCAGTCGCTGGGTGAGCGTCCGCGACGCCCCCACCGGGCCGTCGTACACGTCGTAGCGCTCCAGCAGGCGGCGGGCCTCGCGTTCGATGACGCTCCGGCGCTCGTCCTCCGCGCCCTCGACGACCACCTCGTCGCTGGAGTACTTGATGGCGGTGCGCAGTTTCTCGGTGAGGAACTCCTCTAAGTCGTGTTCGAGTTGGGTGCGATACGGCTCGATGAGGTAGTACTTCTTCTCGTTCTCCTTCTCGGAGTGGAAGAGCACGACGAACGCGTAGGGCTTGTTCACCCAGTAGCGGTCGATCTCGCGGAAGTGCTTCTTCTGCTCCATGCTGACGGCCTTCTCCAGGTCGTAGCGGTTGGCGATGGTGGGCGTCCCATCGACGGTGGTGAAGAAGGCCTCCTCGTCGACCTCCTCGTTGACGTTGACGGTGCGCGTCTCGATAATATCGTCGAGCGCGTCGGCGGCGTCCCCGGCGGCGGCCACCCGGTTCGGGAGCGCATCGGGGTCGAAACCGAGATACTCCGCCGGGTCGAAGGGTATGACCTCCTCGTGTGCGTCCTCGCCCTTGCCCACTGTTTTGGTGGGCGGGTTGCCGTCCTCGTCGTAGTAGTACTCCCGTTTGAAATCCTCCCAGGAGTACCGCCCCTTCGCGACCGGATTCGCATCGACGTACTCGTCGTAGCGGTCGCCTATCGCGTCCGCGACCCGGGTCGCGGTCCGAAGCGCGTCCTCGGGGTCGTCGCCGTCGAACGGGTCCCCCTCCTCGTCCCGTACTCCCCCGTCGGTAACCATTGCCGTATACTCACGGGTGGGTTGTTAAAAAGCCCCGTGGCCGACCTTTTTACGCGCCCCCGCCCGAGGAGGCGACGATGGAGACGACCCATCGGGTGTACGCCGGCGACGCCCGTTCGATGACCGCGTTGGACGACAGTTCCGTGGCGCTCGTCGTCACGTCGCCGCCGTACCCGATGATCGAGATGTGGGACGACGTTTTCCGCGACCTCTCGCCGGCTGTCGCGCGCGCGCTCGACGGAGGCGATGGGGACGCGGCGTTCGAGGCGATGCACGCCGTCCTCGACGACGTGTGGGCGGAGGTGGAACGCGTGCTCGAACCGGGCGGCGTCGCGTGTGTGAACGTCGGGGACGCGACGCGGACGCTTGAGGACTCCTTTCGAGTGTACCGGAACCACGCGCGGGTGGGCGACGCCTTCGAGGCGCTTGGGCTGACCCCCTTGCCCGAAGTCCTCTGGCGGAAACCCACCAACAGCGCGGCGAAGTTCATGGGCTCGGGGACGCTACCGCCCAACGCCTACGCGACGCTCGAACACGAGCACATCCTCGTGTTTCGCAACGGCGACGAACCGCGAAGCTTCGAACCGGGCGCAAAGCGTCGCTACGGCGCGGCGTACTTCTGGGAGGAGCGAAACGAGTGGTTCTCCGACACATGGGAAATTACGGGCGAGCGACAGACGCTTGGGGACGACGGCGCGCGCGAGCGCTCCGCGGCGTACCCCTTCGAGATTCCGTACCGACTCGTCAACATGTACTCCGTCTACGGTGATACGGTTCTCGACCCGTTCGCCGGCACGGGAACCACCTCGCTGGCGGCGATGACGGCGGCGCGCGACTCGGTGGGGTACGAACTCGATGCCGACCTCATCGCGGCGTTCGACGAGCGGACCGACGCGCTCCCCGAGGCGGCCGAATCCGTGCTCGACGAGCGACTGGCCGCGCATCGGGCGTTCCTGGACGAGCGCGATGCGGAGCCGGAGTACGAGGCCGAACACTACGATTTCGGCGTCGTGACCGGACGCACGACCGAGATACAGTTCTACGACGTGGCCGAGGTCGAGGGAGCGGACGGCGGGTACGTCGTCGAACACGAGCGCCGGTAGCGCCGAGCGGATGCTGGCTGTGGCGAAGCGGATGCTGAATGTGGCAGCAGATGCTGAATGCGGAAACGGACGCCGGACAGCGTGAAGGGCACGGCGGGAGTCGAACCCGCGATCTAGAGGTTAGGAACCCCTCGCCCTGTCCACTAGGCCACGTGCCCCGAAAGAAAAGCCGAGCTCAGTTCTTCTCGCTCGAACTGCTGGAGTCGGTGCCGACCGAGTCGGTCTCCGCGTCGATGTCCGTCGCGCTCTCGACTTCCTCGTTCATCTCCTCGATCTCCTCTTCGAGTTCCTCGCGTCCGCGCTGGAACTCACCCATGGCCTGCCCGGTCGCGCGGGCCAGCTTGGGGATCTTGTTCGCCCCGAACAGGAGCACGGCGATGAGCAACACGACGACGAGCTCAACCCCGCCGAACCCACCGGGGATGATAAGGGGTGTGGTTGTAAGCGCCATCTCTGGATGGTGGTAGCCGGTTTGCAGTTATAGGCCTTTTGCTCACGATTTATATCGGGAGTCGCCGCGCAGTCGGGGGAAACAAAACGGTGATATGCGTTCCGACGTGTTACACAACCGATGGTAGACGTCAACGACGACGCCCCCGACTTCACCGCACCGCTCGCCAACGGCGACGTGGACTCGTTCACGCTCTCGGAACACGTCGGTGACGAGCCGCTCGTGCTGGCCTTCTATCCCGGCGCGTTCACCGGCGTCTGTACCGACGAGATGTGTACGTTCCAGGACAACCTCGCGAACTTCGAGGACGTGGGCGCGACGGTGTACGGCGTCAGCGTCGACACCCCCTTCTCGAACAACGAGTTCCGCGACCAGAACGACCTGACGTTCGACCTGGTGAGCGACGCCGACGGCGAGGCCATCGACGCCTTCGACATCGTCGACGAGGACTTCGCCGGCTTCGGCTACGCGACGGCCAAGCGCTCGGTGTTCGTCATCGACGCCGACGGCACGGTCACCTACAAGTGGGTCACCGACGACCCCGGCGTCGAACCCGACTACGACGAGGTCGCGGCCGCGGCGGAGGACGCCGCCTGACGCAAGGGCCTTTTTCCCGCTTGCCCCCTGAGGGAGCGTATGAGCGAGACGGAAGCCGACGTCGATAGCGACCTCAGCGGGATGGAGTCGTATGACCCGGACGCCGACCACGCCTTCCCCGACGAGAAGGTGAACGAAGTCCTGCGATACCTCCAGAAGGACCCCGAAATTGAGGCGTACCTCGACGCCCAGAACGTCAACCCGGTGACGCGGAAGGGGTACAACGACCACGGGACGAAACACATCGAAATCGTCCGGGACCGGGCGCTCCACCTGTACGAACTCCTCAAGCGCGGCGGCGTCGCGTTCAACGGCGCGGCCGAACAGGGGTTGGACGAGGCGGACGAAGCGGTCATCATCGCGCTCGCCGCGACGCTCCACGACATCGGCCACGTCGTCCACCGGGACAGCCACGCCTACTACTCCATCCCGCTCGCGGCGGACTACCTCGATGAACACCTCGGGGAGTTCTACGGGGTCGCGGACGCGGTGCGCATCAAAGGCGAGGTGCTTCACGCCATTCTCACGCATCACACCGAGGAGCAGCCGCTGACGCTCGAAGCGGGCGTCATCCGCGTCGCTGACGCCCTCGATATGGAGAGCGGCCGCTCGCGCATCCCCTATCAGCAGGGCGGACGGGGCATCAACACCCTCTCCAGTCAGTCCATCGAGCGCGTCCTGCTCGAAGAGGGGGAGACGAAGCCGGTACACATCGAAATCGAGATGAACAACGCCGCGGGGGTGTACCAGGTCGATAACCTCCTGAAGGAGAAACTCGCGGACTCGGGGCTGGAGGAACACATCCGCATCGTCGCGCTCAACGTCGGGGGCGAGGGGAGCCAGTTGGTCGAGCGAATCGAACTCTGAGGCGCGCCGAGAACGTCTCTCGCCGGAGGTTTTTTAGTCGTGTTTCGCATCGTACCCATCAGTTCATGGCTGAATCGGTGGACGCGGATTTTCGGTCGCTGATTGATTATCTCGACGGCACGGCGATATGGGTCGTCTCCGAGCGGGGGGAGTTCGACTACGTCAGCGACGGTGCCAAGGGGATTTGGGGGGTCAGCGCCGAGTCCATTCAGAACGACCCCACCACCCTGCTCGACCGAATCCATCCGGAGGACCTCGGAACGATTCAGTCACACATGGAAGCGGCGTCCGAACAGACGTCCGAGGCGTCGTACGAGGCCCGGGCCGTTCATCCGGACGGAACGGTACGCTGGGTCCACACGCGACAGATTCCGATACGGGACGACGACGGCACGCTACAGCGAATCGTCGGCATCTGTACGGACATCACGGAACAGAAGCGTCGCGAGCGGGAGTTCGAGGCGCTCAATCGGGTGCTTCGCCACGACATCCGAAACGATATGGGCATCATCCTGGGATGGGGGGAGTTGCTCGAATCACACGTCGACGACGAGGGTGAGGACACATTAGAGAGGATAATGTCCGCCGCCAGCCACGTCGTGGAGCTCACCGAGATTGCCCGGGAGTACGCGGAAACGATAGCGTCCGATACGGAGATGGAGGTCGAACCGGTCTCGCTCCGCGACACGCTCGTACACGAAATCGAGCTGCGACGCGAGTTCTTCCCCGAGGCGGATTTCAACGTTGTGGGCGACGTTCCGGACGTCGAAGTGTTGGCGAACAAGATGCTCTCCTCCGTGTTTCGTAACCTGTTGAACAACGCCGTACAGCACAACGACAAAGACGAGCCAGTCGTCGAAATCCGGGCCGAGGTGACCGAAGAAAGCGCGACGGTCCACATCGCGGACAACGGCCCGGGAGTGCCGTCCGGAATACGGGACTCGCTGTTCGAGGACGGTCAGAAGGGAATCAACAGTTCCGGAACCGGGATGGGGCTCTATCTCACGAAGACGCTCCTCGACCAGTACGATGGGGCAATTCAAGTGACCGAAAACGACCCGACGGGAGCGGAGTTTCACGTCGAACTCGTCCGGGCGGAGTGAACCGGTGGCCCGGGATTACTGATACATCCCCCGACCCCGCGGTTGGGCCTGTGAGGACTCCTCCTCGCCGGCCTGTTGCATCCGCTGGGCGAGCAGTTCCTTCTGCTCGCGTATCTCCTCGGCCTTCTCCACGAGTTCGTCGGTGTTCACCTCGATGTCGGCGAGCGGTTCGATGGCGGCGTCGATGATGCGGCGCGCGGCCACCGGGTCCGGGAACTGCGGGTCGGACTCCGCGATGATGCCGACGGCGTCGAGGTCGCGGTCTGCCGCGCGGTTCAGCAACGCGCCGGCCGGCCCGCCGACGAGTCCGGCCTCCGCCGGCGCGTCGATGTCGTGTTCCGCCAGGAAGCGCTCCGCGTCGCCGCTGGCGACGCCGTAGAGGTCGGGCACCTCCGTGGCGTCGTACTCCTCGTTGGGAAGCCCCGAGAGATAGAGTGGGAGGCAGTCCCGCTCGGCCACCCAGTCGGTGAGTCCGGCCGCGAACCCGGCGGCGGCCGTCCGGGAGACGGGCACGTCGCTCTGTAGCACGATGACGTCGTGTGCCTCGTCCGCGTACATCCGAACCGGTGGATGTACGCCGCGGGCGTTCTCCTCGTACACCGCGACCTCGGGGATGCCCTCGGATTCGACGCCGGCGTAGTACGTCATGTCGAGTTCGTCGACGAGGTGGTCGGCGGCTATCTTCCCGACCAACCCCACGCCCGGGAGCCCTTCGACGAGCACCGGTTCGTCGAGCGACACGTCCGTCTGAACCGTGAGTTCGACCATACCGGAGATGAGAACGGTGGACCGATAAATCCGGGGGCAAAGCGAGTCGAAACCGACAAGCGAAGCGAACGCCCACTCTCTCTGAAATGGACGTTCTCGCGCGTTACGAACCGATTATCGAGGAGTACGACGCCTTCCGGGACGCCTGCGAACGGCCGCTCCCGAACGTCGTGCGCGTCAACGCCATCAAGGCGACGCCCGAGCGGGTCGTCACGGCGTTCGAGGCGGCCGACATCGGCGTCTCCCGGCGCGATTGGCATCCGGGCGTCCTGGAGGTCGACACCGCGAAGCCGGGGAACACGTGGCCGTACGCCCACGGCTGGATTCATGGGCAAGAGGAGGTGTCGGCGCTGCCCGCGACGGTGCTGGACCCGGACCCCGGCGAGCGCGTCCTCGACGCCTGCGCCGCGCCGGGGAGCAAGGCCTCACAGCTCGCGGCGCTGATGGACGACACGGGCACGTTGGTGGCGAACGACGACAACCTCGGGCGGCTCTCGGCGCTGCGCTCGAACTGTGATAGACTGGGCGTCACCTGCGCCGCCGTCACCAACCGCGACGGCCGGGACTTCTCGACCGACAGACTGGGTATCGACGGGTTCGACGCGGCGCTCGTGGACGCGCCCTGCTCCTGTGAGGGGACGATTCGGAAGAACCCCGACGCGCTGGACAACTGGTCGGAGGGGTATCTGAGCCACGTCGCCGGCACGCAGAAGGGCATCCTCAAGCGCGCCGTCGAACTCACCGACCCCGGCGGGGAAGTCGTCTACTCGACGTGTACGTTCGCGCCCGAGGAGAACGAGGCCGTGCTGGACCACGTGCTCTCCGAGGCCGACTGCGAACTCCGCCCCATCGAGTTGTCCCTCGACTCCGCACCCGGCGTCACGGAGTGGCAGGGCGAGACCTACGACCCAAGCGTCGAACGCGCGCGCCGCATCTACCCCCACCACAACGACACGGGCGGGTTCTTCTGTGCGAAGTTGGAGGTGGTCGCATGAGGGAGAACGACGGGAGCCGATTCGGGAAAGTGCCCCCGACGGCGGCCGAGCGCGACGTGGACGGGCGGCCGAGTCGCGCCGAAATAATCGAGTGGTGGACGGAGCGCTTCGGCGTCGCCCCCGAGACGTTCGCGGGCTTCACGTTCTGGGAGAAGGGCGCCGGGAAGATATGGGCGTTCCACGACGACGTCCCCTCGCCCGTCGAGGCGGAGTCGCTCGGCCTCGCGGTGATGCGGGTCCGACAGGAGCACTGGAAGCCGACGACGGACGCGGCCCAGCGATTCGGGGCCGCGGCGACGGAGAACGTGATTCACCTCGACGAACCGGACGCGCGCGCCTTCCTCGCGGGCGAGGACCGCGAAATCGACTGGGACGGCGACTGGGGGTATCTCCTCGTGACCCACGACATCGCGGGCGCGTCCGAGCCAATCGGCGTGGGCCTCTACCTCCACGGCGAGCTCCGTTCGCGCGTGCCGAAGGGCCGCCAGCGAACGCTTTAATTGACAGGAGACTGAAAGGCCGTTGATGCCCTCCAGACGCACCGTATTAAAGCTCGCAGGAGTGGGCTGTCTCGCCGCGTTCGCCGGTCGCGCGTTCGCGTATCCGGACGTTCGGCTGAACGGCGGCGCCGGAACGCTTCACCCCGCGGCGGACCGATATCTCTCGGAACGACTGCTCCCCGAGGGGGAATCGCTCGGCGCGACGCTGGTCGCCGGGACGGACGAGGACCGCGTCGGCCCGGACGCGTCGGACGGCGTTCGGCGCGCGCTGAGCGACCCCGGCTGGTTCCAGAACGACGACGCGACGACATACCGCCTCGTCGTCCAGTACCGCTCGACGCCGGCGCGACCGAGGGGGCTCGCCCTCCGCGACGTTGAGTGGGAGGGGGCGTGGACGCTGGCGTTCGAGGCGGCGCTCTCGGAGTGGAGTCCACTCGAAGACATCGACGGGGAGGAGGGCGAGCGGCTCCGCTCGGCGGACGAACTCGTGTACACCTCCGTGTGGGCGGTGTCGGCGCCCGTCGGGGCGCTCCCGAAACCGAGCATCGACGTCGCGGCGCGCCCGGAGGAGTAGTTACTATTTCTCCGCTATCGTCCCGCCGCTGAGCCCCTCCCACGCGACGCGGTAGCCAAGCCGCGAGAGGACGGCGCTCACGTCGTCGATTCCGTCCTGTTTAATCGCCGCCTCGGCGTCCGAAAACGACATTCCGACGCCGAGTTCGTCGTCGAGCGCCGCCAGAACCGACGGGCGGACGAGCGTCCGGCCGAGCAGTTCGTGCTCGGGGAAGCGCTTCCCTTCGATGGCGTCCTCGCTCACCCCGAAGCGGTCGGCCAGCGCCGCGAGCGTCACCGCGTCGTCCTCGGGCGCAATTTCGGCGGGGAGTTCGGCCGCCGCCGCCGCGACGAGATTCGTTTCATAGGTTTCGAGCGCGTCCACCACGTCCTTCACGCGGACGGAGCCCGAGTACGGGATGGCGCGGTGGTCGCGGGTCTCGATCTCCTCACCGACACCGAGCGACTCGTCGACGGCGACGAGGAGGCGCTCGTCGGTGTCCTCCAACTGGGCGAGTTTCTTCTCGACGTACGCCGGCGTCCAGAATCCCATCACCTCGAAGTACACCCGGCAGTCAGCGTGCTCGTAATCGAAGGCGAAGTCCGGAATCATGATGGCGTCGCCGGCCTCCAGAAACGCCGGTTCGCGTTCGAGCGTCCAGTCCAAGTCCAGCGCCTCGAAGCGGGCCGCGAACTCCCGTTCGACCCCGCTGTCGTAGGACACCTCCGCGACCGGGTCGGCGTCGGGGGCGCGAAGCGGGTCCGTATCGGAGAGGCGCATCGTCCGCTCGGTCCCCCTGTCGTCGATGGTCGCTTCGAGCTCCCACTCGCGGGCGCGGACGACGCTCCGGAGGAGGCGGGCGAATCGGGTGCCGTAGCGTCTCGTGGACCGGAACAGCGCGTCGGGGCCGGTGAGTTCGACCACCTGCTCGCCGTCCGCCCAGTACATCTCGTAGAGGAGGCCGAGACGCTTGACGGCGGTGACGAGCGCCCGCGGGTCGTCCGTTCTCACGATGACCTCGGTGGCGTCGAACAGCGCCGTCTGGGCGAGCGAGAGGTTGTACTGCGCCAGTAGCTCGCTCGGCGTCCAGCGCTCCGGCGCGGCGGCGAGTATCTCGCGCTCGGGGCGGTCGGCGTACAGCGACGCGGCGACCGAATCGGGGTCGGAGCCGAGCGAGTCGGCCGCCTCGGTGAGCGCGTCCCGACGCTCCGCGGCGGTGACGACGCCCTCGGGTTCGGCAGCCCGGAACGCGGCACGGCGGGTCCGGGCAGGCGGGAGGGGGCTTCGCACCTCGAACTCGGATTCGCGTTCGAGCAGTTTGGCGAACCCGCGGACGAGTTTGAACTCCGATTCGGCCTCTAAGGCTTCGAGGGCCGCGTCGAGTTCCGCGCGGGGTTCGTCGACGTGCGCCTCGAAGACGCCGAGGACCTGCCCGGCCAGCGCCTCGCGCTCGGGGCCGACGAACTGGGGGCGATACCCCCCGCCGGCGCGCGACACCCGGAGCAGGTCCTTCGTGAGCATACCCCTCGTAGGAGTCGGAAAAGAAAAACGTCGGCGTTCCGCCGCGATACCGAACTCAGCGCCGCCGGTCCGCGACGCGCTCCTCGGCGGTGTCCTCGCTGACGAGTTCGTACAGCGTCGCGCGCTCGCCCTCGGCCTTCGGACGGAGAATCCGGCCGAGACGCTGGGTGAACTCCCGCTCCGACCCGCTCCCGGCGATGATGACGGCGACGTTCGCGTCGGGCACGTCGACGCCCTCATCGAGGACGTTCGCGGTGACGACGCGGGCGTACTCGCCGGCGCGGAACGCGTCGAGTATCTCGCGGCGCTCCACAGTGCTCGTCTCGTGGGTGATGGCCGGAATCAGGAACCGCTCGGACACCCGATACACCAAATCCGTCGAGGCAGTGAACACGATACAGCGCTCCCCGCGGTGGCGTTCGAGCAGGTCCGCGAGCGCCTCGACTTTGGCGTCGCTCTCCGCGACGATTTTCCGCGCGCGCTGTTTGGCCAGCAGCGCCTCTCTGGCTTTCGGGTCGCGCCCCGAGCGCTTCACGAGTTCCTGGTAGTCGCTGCCCGAGGTCATCGTGATGTTCGCGTCGCGCAGATAGGAGACGAAGGTCTCCTGTGCGCGCTCGTACTCGCGTCGCTCGGTCTCGGTGAGCGGGACCTCCACGCGGCGCACGTCGTACGGCGCGAGATGCTTGCCCGCGAGTTCGTCGGCGTCGATGTCGTACACGACCTCGCCCACGAGGTCCGCGATGGTCTCGTGTGCGCCGTCCGGGCGCTCGAAGGTGGCCGTGAGCCCCAGGCGGGCGGGGGCAGCCATCAGGCGCGCGATATCGCGATACCCCTCGCCGCCGAGGTGGTGACACTCGTCGAAGACGACGAGTTCGAAGCGGTCACCGAGTTCGTCGGCGCGGAGGTACGCCGAGTCGTAGGTGGCGACGGTGAGGTCCTCGACGCGCTGTTCGCCGCCGCCGAGTCGCCCGACCGGGACGCCGAGGGAGTCGAGTTCGGCGCGCCACTGTTCGAGCAAGTCGATGGTGGGCACGACGACGAGCGTCGGGCGGCCGACGGACTCGATGGCCTTCACGCCGATGACCGTCTTGCCGCTCCCCGTCGGGAGTTCGAGGACGCCGCGGCGGTCGTTCGCCTCCCACGCGTCGAGGGCGTCGCGTTGGTACTCGCGGAGCACGTAGTCGCTCGCCGCGTCGAGGCGCTCGTTCCCGAACACTCGGTCGGCGTAGTCCACGCCGAGGGCGTCGAGCGCGCTCCGGAGCGCGGCGTAGCGGTGGCCGGGGGCGCGCATCGTCCCGTCCGGGGCCGCCTCGACGTAGGGGAGCGAGACGTCGCCCGCGCCCTCGACGACGACGGTGCCGTCATCGTACGCCAGCGTCAGCACGTCCCCGAATCGGCGTCCGGGGGTTAAAACCTCCCCGCCCCGGATGTGACACGCTTATCCGCGTGCGTCGGCTTTCGGCGTGTATGAGCGAGGAGACGCCCACGAGCGGCGACGGGGCCGAAATCGAAGTCGAAGCCGAACCCCCGGAGGACGACCTCGTCGAACGCGTCGCGGACGCGGCGGACGAGGCGCTCGCCGCCGACGTGCGGGCGCTCCGCGAGGAGAAGCGGGCGCTCGAAGCGGAAACCGAGGAACTGGAAACCGAAATCGAAGAACTCACCGAGCGCCTCCAGCGCAAGCAGGCGGAGTTCCAGAACTACAAGAAGCGCACCGAGCGCAAGCAGAAGGAGCGAGAGGAGCGCGCCACCGAGGACTTGGTCGAGCGCATCGTCGACGTGCGCGACAACCTCGCCCGCGCCGTCGAGGAGGGCGACGAACACGGCGGCGACGCGATACGCGACGGCGTGGAGGCCACGCTGAACGAGTTCGACCGGATTCTGGAGTCCGAGAACGTCTCGGTCATCGCGCCCGAACCCGGCGCGGACGTGGACCCGACGCGCCACGAAGTGATGATGCGCGTGGACAGCGAGTACCCGGAGGGCGCCATCGAGGACGTGTTCCGACAGGGGTACGAGATGGGCGGGAAGGTGCTCCGCGAGGCGCAGGTCACGGTCAGCGACGGCGAGTAACGCGGCCCAGTCCCGGGTGGATTATCGGTTCGACATAAAACCCACGGAGTGTGGTATTCGTTCTGAACGAAATCGCACGCCTGCGGCGACCTATCCTGCGTTTACGGCGCGGACTCTCTCGCAACCCTTAAACAGCCGAAGGCGGTATTCGTCTACCAAGATGGCGAGCCAGAAGATTCTGGGAATCGACCTCGGCACCACGAACTCCGCGTTCGCGGTGATGGAGGGCGGCGACCCCGAAATCATCACGAACGAGGAAGGAGACCGGACGACGCCGTCAGTCGTCGCGTTCACCGACGACGGCGAACGCCTCGTCGGCAAGCCCGCGAAGAACCAGGCTGTACAGAACCCCGAGCAGACGGTGCGCTCCATCAAGCGCCACATGGGCGAGGAGGACTACACCGTCGAGCTCGACGGCGAGGAGTACACGCCCGAGCAGGTGTCGGCGTTCATCCTCCAGAAGATAAAGCACGACGCCGAGGAGTATCTCGGTGACGAGATAGAGAAGGCGGTCATCACGGTGCCGGCGTACTTCAACGACCGGCAGCGTCAGGCCACGATGGACGCCGGCGAAATCGCCGGCTTCGACGTCGAGCGCATCGTCAACGAGCCCACCGCGGCGTCGATGGCGTACGGCCTCGACGACGAGTCCGACCAGACCGTTCTCGTGTACGACCTGGGCGGGGGCACGTTCGACGTGTCCGTCCTCGAACTCGGCGGCGGCGTCTACGAGGTCGCCGCGACGAACGGGGACAACGACCTGGGCGGCGACGACTGGGACGAGGCGGTCATCGACTACCTCGCTGAGGAGTTCGAGAACAACCACGGCATCGACCTGCGCGAGGACCGACAGGCCCTCCAGCGCCTGCGCGACGCCGCCGAGGAAGCGAAAATCGAGCTCAGTAGCCGGAAGGAGACGACCATCAACCTCCCGTTCATCACGGCCACCGACTCCGGGCCGGTCCACTTGGAGCAGGACATGACCCGCGCGAAGTTCGAGTCGCTCACGTCCGACCTCATCGAGCGCACTGTCGGCCCGACGGAGCAGGCCCTAGAGGACGCCGGCCTCTCGAAGAACGACATCGACGAAGTGATTCTGGTGGGCGGGTCGACCCGGATGCCCCAAGTCCAGGAGAAAGTCGAGGACATCGTCGGCCAGGAGCCCCAGAAGAACGTCAACCCCGACGAGGCCGTCGCGCTCGGCGCGGCGATTCAGGGCGGCGTGCTCTCCGGCGACGTGGACGACATCGTTCTGCTCGACGTGACGCCGCTCTCCCTCGGTATCGAGGTGAAAGGCGGCCTCTTCGAGCGACTCATCGATAAGAACACCACCATCCCCACGGAGGAGTCGAAGGTGTTCACGACGGCAGCGGACAACCAGACCTCCGTCCAGATTCGCGTGTTCCAGGGCGAGCGCGAAATCGCGGAGGAGAACGAGCTGTTGGGCGAGTTCCAGCTTTCGGGCATCCCGCCCGCGCCGGCCGGCACGCCCCAGATTGAGGTGTCCTTCTCCATCGACGCGGACGGCATCGTCAACGTCTCCGCCGAGGACCAGGGCTCGGGCAACTCCGAGAGCGTCACCATCGAGGGCGGCGCCGGCCTCTCCGACGAGCAGGTCGAGGAGATGCAAGAGGAAGCCGAACAGCACGCCGAGGAGGACCAGCAGCGCCGCGAGCGCATCGAGGCCAGAAACGAGGCCGAGAGCGCCATCCAGCGCGCCGACTCCCTGCTCGACGAGAACGAGGAACTCGTCGACGAGGACCTGGAGAGCGACGTCCAGGACGCCGTCGAGGAGGTCGAGGCCGTCCTCGAAGACGAGGACGCCGACACCGAGGAGATAGAGGCCGCGACGGAGGAGCTCGCGGAGACGCTCCAGGAGATCGGCAAGCAGGCCTACCAGCAGGAGGCCCAGGCCCAGGCCGGCGGCGCTGGCGGCGCCGGCGGGATGGGCGGGATGGGCGGCATGGGCGGCCAGGGTCCCGGCGGCGACGACGAGGACTTCGTGGACGCCGACTTCGAGGACGTGGACGAGTCGGAGGACAACCAGGACGGGTCGCCCGACGACGAGGACCCGGCCGCGGAGAACTAACGAACACTACCACCGCCCCCTCTCACTACACTAATGGCTGAGGACTTCTACGACGTACTCGGTGTGAGCCGGGACGCCGACGAGGACGAGATCAACGCCGCGTTCCGGCAGATGGCGTCGGAGTACCACCCCGACGTGAGCGACGCCGAGGACGCCGAGGAGAAGTTCAAGCAGGCGAAGAAGGCGAAGGAGGTGCTCACCGACGAGGAGCAGCGCCAGATGTACGACCAACTCGGCCACGAGCGCTACATGCAAGCCGAGAAGCGCGGCGCGACGGAGAACGGCGGTCAGGGCCGGGGCGGCGCGAGAGGGGGCATGGGCGGCGGCGGTCCCTTCGGCGGCGCTGGCGGCGCTGGCGGTGCCGGGAGCATCTTCGAGCAGTTCTTCGGCGGCGGCGGGCGCGGACAGACCGGGCCCCAGTCGGGTTCGGACCTCCGCACGCGAATCCAACTCTCCCTGGAGGACGCATACCACGGCGTCGAGCGCGAACTCACCATCGAGCGCCCCGAACGCTGTGAGGACTGCGGCGGCGCGGGCCACCCCGAGGACGCGGACAGTCGGACCTGTCCGAACTGCGACGGACAGGGCCAGGTCACACAGGTCCAGCAGACGCCGTTCGGCCGCGTCCAGCAGAGCCAGACCTGTGGCCGGTGTGAGGGCACGGGCGAACTGTTCGATGAGACGTGTTCGACCTGCGGCGGCGACGGGGAGGTCGAACGGGAGACGACGCTGACCGTCGACATCCCCGCGGGCATCCGCGACGGGCAGTCGCTCCGTATGGACCGCGAGGGCGCGCCCGGCGACGCGGGCGCCCCGAACGGCGACCTGCTCATCGAGGTGTCCGTCGCGGACGACGACACCTTCGAGCGCGACGGCAACGACCTGCGGGCCCACGAGGCCATCTCGTTCCCGCAGGCCGTGTTCGGGGACACCGTCGAACTCGAAACGTTCGACGGCACCGTCGAGTTCGACGTGCCCGCCGGCACGCAGTCCGGCGAGACGTTCCGCCTGCGCGGGAAGGGGATGCCCCACCTGCGCGGCCGCCGGCAGGGCGACCTGTACGTCGAGGTTCAGGTCGTCACGCCCCAGGACCTCACCGAGGAGCAACGCGAGGCGCTCCAGGCGTTCGCGGAGGCCGGCGGCGAGGAGATAGAGGTCGAAGAGGGCTTTTTCGAGCGTCTGAAGAGTTCGCTGTAGCTCCCGAAACGCCCTTTTGAGTCGGTGACGAACACGCGGCTGTGTCCTACGAAACAGCCAACTACCACGACGTCGACGCCGTCGGCGGCGGCCTACACTTCCTGCGCGACGCGCTCGACTGCGAGCAGCTCGGCGTGAGCGTCCTCGAAGTCGAACCCGAATGGAGCGGCAAGCCACACGACCACGCCGACGAGGGGCAAGAAGAGGTGTACGTGCTCGTCTCCGGCGCGGCCGAAGTCGAGGTGGGCAACGACACCGTCGCGATGGAGGCCGGCGACGCGCTCCGAATCGACCCCGAGGAGACCCGACGGATTCGGAACGGCGACACGGAGAGCACCTTTATCCTCGCCGGCGCGCCCTGACGGGCGAAACGGCCGGAGAAACACCCGACACACCCCCCGCGAACGGGGCACTTTTCTAATGTAGGGGCGAACAGCCGGTATGGACGAACCGACGGTACTCGGGGACGTGCTCGCGCGCGAGCGACGCTCGGAGCGCCCGGCGCTTCGCGGCGGCGGGCGGGAACTCGACTACCGGCGGTTCATCACGACGGCCTGGAAGGCCGGCAACTTCCTGCGACACCTCGGCGTCCGGACCGGCAGCGCCGTGGGCGTCGTCGGGCGGACGCCCACGACAGTACTCTCGCTGTTCGGGGCAACGGCGCTCGGGGCGAGCGTGAGTATCGACCCCGCAGAGGACGACGCGTTCCGGGCGGTCATCGCGCCGACCGAACAGGTCGACGGGTACGAGGCGGGCAATCGGGTCGGGTACGGAACGGAGCCGGAAGACCCCGAAACGTCGTACTTCGAGCGCGACGTGTGGAGCGAGAACCCGGTCGCGCCCCCCGAGACGGTCGCGCCCGACGCGCCGGCGCTCGTGGGAGCGGAGCGGACCTGGACGCACGCGGAACTGCTGGCGGCGGCGCGGAATACAGTAAATAAACTCGCGCCGTCGGACACCGTCGCCTGTCGCGCGCCCCTCTCGGACCCGGGCGCGGTGGCCGCCGGCGTCGTCGCGCCGCTCCTGGTCGGCGCGTGCGTCCTGTTGCCCGCGGACGGCGACACCGGAACAGTCGCGGTCGCGAACGGCGACACGCCCGAGGCACGGACGCTGACGCCCGCCCGCTGAACCGGGAACGCTTTTGCCCGATGCCGGCGTATGGACGCTCATGTACGTCCGAGGCGCGAAGAAACACGAGGAGGCGTGGTTGTTGGACCGCATCGACGACCTCGGACTCGCTGACCGAGCCTTTCGCTCGCGGGACTACGCCGTCGCCATCGACGAGTCCTCGGGCGAGATAGCCGGCTTCGGACGACTCCGGGTCCACTCCGACGACCCGGACGACTACTGCGAGGTGACGACGCTCGGCGTGCTCCCGGCGTACCGCGAGCAGGGCGTCGGCGCGCACGTCGTCGAGCGCCTCGTCGAGCGGGCCCGCGACAGGGGGTTCGAGGCAGTGTACTCGCTCACGAACACCGGCGAGTACCTCACGCAGTTCGGCTTCGAGGCCATCGAGGACGACGAACTCCCCGGCAAGCTCCGCGAGCGACTGGCGACCATCAGAGACGAAGAGGGAAGCGCGACGGCGTATCGCCTCTCCGTCTCGGCGTTCGGGATGCCACACCGCCTCCGGACCCGGTTCAAGCGCATCGGTGACGAGATAGAGGAAGAGGAGACGGAGGACCGCCCCGAGGACTTCGGCATCGACCCCGAGTCCGCGACGTACAAGTACGACACCGGACGGTGAGGGGTGAAAGGCGGTAGTCGCGACTCGAAAAGCGCTACTCGGTCCGCCGGACGACGTTCCCACAGACGGGACACAGCAGGGCGCGGCTCTCGCCCGAGAGCCCGAACTCGACTTCGACGTACGGCCGGTCGTAGCCCGCCGCCGAGAGCCGTTCGCTGAGCGACTCGGACGCGCGGGTGGGGCTGTACCCGCAGTCGTCACAGGATGGGAGTTTCGACATCGAATCCGAGTTTTTGTTTGCGTTCGTAGTGCTCATTCGGTTATTTTGGTTATTTTGTGTTTCTTTAATCTCGCTTAGCGCTTCTTCGTAGTAAATGCGTGGTGCTCCACGCACTTAATCCCACCGGCACCGTGGTTTGTTGCCGGCCGTTTTCGGGGACTACAGGCGTTGTATCACGGTTTTTGCCGATAGTCGAACGGAGAAAGCAGCGGTGAAATCGGGGGTCAGCCGAACGACTCGACGTGGACTGCGTCGTCGGGGACGCCCGCCTCGTCCAAGGCCTGTGTCGCGCGCTCGACGAACGACTCGAACCCGTACACGAACACCGTGCCGCCGTCGGCAGTCGCGTCCGCGACGGGCTCGGTCAGGTCATCGTCCGCGTCGAGGAGCCACACGTCCATCCCGGCGGCGTCGAGCGCGTGGAGGCGGGACTCGTGTATCGGCTCGTCGTCCGCGTACACGACAGCGGCGTGCTCCGACTCAGCGAGCGCGCGCTCCGCGATGCCGACGGCCGGGCCGACGCCGGGGCCGCCCGCGAGCACGACGGCGCGCCCGTCGCCCTCGTAGTACGCGTCACCGAAGGGGCCCTCGACGCCGATTGTCTCGCCGGCCGTCAGGTTCGCGAGTTCGGGCGCGAGTTCGCCCTCGGGGTCGATGCCGACGGTCACCTCGAAGGAATCAGCGACGTCCGGCGAGGAGATGGTGTAGAAGCGCGCGCGCTCCTCGCCGCCCACGGTCAGCGACAGTTTGACGAACTGTCCCGGAGCGGCGTCGAAATCCCCCGGAGTGTCGAGTTCTATGGCGACGGCGTCGGGGCCAACTGAACGAACGGAAACGACGGAAACCTCCATAGGGAATCCCGGGAACGCGGCAGGGATAGGCACTTCGGAAGCCTTTTTGGTTGTGTCCCCGCTACTCGGGCTTATACATGGCAGAGGACCTCAACTGGGCGGTCGGTGGGGAAGCCGGCGACGGCATCAACTCCACCGGGAAGATTTTCGCGCAGGCGCTCGCGCGCGCCGGGCGTCACGTGTTTACCTCGAAGGACTTCGCCTCCCGAATCCGGGGCGGGTACACCGCGTACAAGGTTCGCACGTCCGTGGACGACGTACAGAGCGTCGTCGACCGACTCGACATCCTCGTCGCGCTCACCGAGCGCACCGTCGAGGAGAACAAGGACGAACTCCACGAGGGCAGCATCGTCATCTACGACGACGAGCGCACGGAGTTCGACGACTTCACGCCACCCGAGGGCGTCACGGCGCTCCCCGTCCCCCTCAAGAAGCTGGCCGAGGAGGCCGGCGGCGCCATCATGCGCAACGTCGTCGCGCTGGGCGCGGTGTGCGAGGCGTGTAACTTCCCCATCGAGAACCTCGACGAGGCCTTAGAGAAGAGCTTCGGCGGCAAGGGCGAGGCCATCGTGGCGAACAACCGTGAGGCCGCACGGAAGGGCGCGGAGTACGTCGCCGCGGAGTACGACGACCGCGAAATCACCTCCGAGTACGAGGTCGAGACGACGGACAGCGACTACGTGCTCCTCAACGGCGACGAGGCCATCGGCATGGGCGCCATCGCCGCCGGCTGTCGGTTCTACTCGGGCTACCCCATCACCCCGGCGACGGACGTGATGGAGTATCTGAAGGGGAGAATCGAGCAGTACGGCGGCCACGTCGTCCAGGCCGAGGACGAACTCTCCGCCATCAACATGGCGCTGGGCGCGGCCCGCGCCGGCGCGCGTTCGATGACGGCCACCTCCGGCCCGGGCATCGACCTGATGGCCGAGACGTTCGGACTGGTCGCAACCAGCGAGACGCCGCTGGTCATCACGAACGTGATGCGCTCGGGCCCCTCGACGGGGATGCCGACGAAGCAGGAGCAGGGCGACCTGAACGCGATGCTGTACGGCGGCCACGGCGAGATTCCGCGCTTCGTGCTCGCGCCGACGACCATCGACGAGTGTTTCTGGAAGGCCGTCGAGGCGTTCAACCTCGCTGAGAAGTATCAAACTCCCGTTTATCTCACCGCGGACCTCTCGCTCGCCGTCACCGAGCAGACGTTCTCCCCCGAGACGTTCGACATGGACGAGGTCGAAATCGACCGGGGCAAAATCGTCGACGAGGACGAAATCAGCCAGTGGCAGGACGAGAAGGACCGCTTCCAGCCCCACTTCCCGACCGCCGACGGCGTCTCACCGCGCGCACTCCCCGGTACGGAGGGCGGCGTCCACATG
>Ga0207719_100243_pt1 | contig 40948 bp, 38 predicted proteins | sample A23P1SouthBayCA_2_FD_187279 | JGI IMG/M metagenome (GOLD analysis project Ga0207719, IMG submission 187279) | Aerobic enrichment media microbial communities from Eden Landing Ponds, California, USA - A23 P3 (3) (SPAdes) | ecosystem: Environmental > Aquatic > Marine > Unclassified | place... | reverse complement strand
GTCACGACCCCGACATCTACCCGCCCCACGACCGCATCCAGACCATCCTCCAGTTCGACGAGGCCGCCGTCTGGGAGGCGTTCTGGAACTTCGTGGTCCCGGACACCGTCGGGGCGTTCCCCGACGAGGGCTACGTTCCCGAAACCGACGACGACCTGCCCGAGGGCGTCGAACAGGAGGACATCCCCGTCTCGCCGAAGTACTTCGCCGGCTTCCGCTCGCTCGGCAGCGAAGTCTCGACCGACAAGGCCGCCGAGGAACCCGCCTGGCAGCAGGATCTGGACTCCACGACCGAACGCGCCGGCCGCGCCCAGGACAAGGAAGACCTGATGGAGCGCCTGCGCGACCTCGGCTACATGTAGGAGACGACCTTTTTCGACCACGGGTGTCCTCGGCCGCTTCGCGGCCTGTGGGCTGCGTGGCGGCTTCTTGGCGCGGTTCCACCGCGCCAACGGTCCGAGGGAGCTTCGCCCCCTCGCTATCGCCGCCACGTTACGAGGTCGCGGGCCGCCGGCCCGCGACCCGCTCTCTGTTCACGGGCGCTTCGCGCCCGTTCACATGGTTAGCGGGACCGGTAGTGATCACTGGAAGTTTTGTATAGTTAGCCGATCGATAGCTTAGACGCCTTCAAAAGAGTATAGAATGGAAACAGAGCGTTTTAATGCGGTTTCCGAAAATCCGGTGTGAAGGGCGATTCGGAAACTCACCTGTTCAAAACCTGCCTTAGATGGTCTGCAGACGCCTATTTCGACACCCGCATATAAATGGGCAGTTCGTGGTGGAACATTTCTGAAACCAACCTGTCCACGGTCGCTACTGACCACTCATCCTCACTCGATCAGAAGTTCTGACGATCACTAGAGGTCCCGCTCAACTCGAAAAAGCTCGGCCAAAAAGAGCCGGACGACTCGCTCCCGTCGGTCACTCGCGTCCGGTGTCCACGCGAGTGAGCACTGCGAACGAGCGTGGGCTCGGAAGTCGCAGCGTGCGAACGGAGTGAGCACGACCGTCTTCCGGTGAACCGCGCTCGCTTCGCTCGCGCGGACATCACCATACTCACTTTAGTGGCTCTGTTGAAATCCTTGGTGAGTTACAGGTTCAGTCGGTAGTTTGAGTAGATGCAGACCCTCCCAAAGTCTCGGTTGCTCCGGTTTGTCGAGGAAGCATTTCAGTTAGCGCAACGTGCCGTAACTCGATACTCCTCGAAGTTCTCGAAGCAACGCTACACGCTCCATCAACACATCGTTCTCCTCTGTCTCAAAGTTCGAAAGGATACGACGTATCGAACACTTCTCGACGAACTCATTGAGATGCCCCGTATTCGGGACGCGATCAATCTCACTGAACTGCCTGTCCCATCAACACTGTTCAAAGCGTTCGATAGACTTGATATGGCCGTCTGGCGAGTGCTGCTCAACCTCTCTGTTTCGCTACTTCCGACAAATGGTGTTGCGGCAATCGACGCTTCGGGCTTCGACCGAACTCACGTCTCAAAGCACTACACGGAACGGGCGAAGCTGACGATTCAGCAGCTGAAAGTCACGCTCTTAGTCGATACTAGATCGAATGCTATCCTTGATCTCCACATTACAACGACCCGCAAGCATGATACACAGATCACACCGTCACTCATCAACCGCAACGCAACTGAAGTTGATGTTCTTCTTGGAGACAAGGGATATGACGATCAACAGATTCGGGCGATGGCCCGCGAGAACGGGATTCGTCCGCTGATCAAACACCGGGAGTTCTCGTCACTGCAGAAAGCGTGGAACGCTCGGTTGGATACTGAACTTTACGGCCAACGGAGCCAGAGCGAAACGGTGAACTCACGACTCAAGCGAAAATACGGTGTGTTCGTCCGTTCACGACGCTGGTGGAAGCAGTTTCGTGAATTCGCCCTTGTCTGCCTCGTCCACAATCTCGACCGAGCCCTCTAACTAGCAGTACAGGGCACATATTCAGCACTGGGGATACGTTCAAGTTCCATACACTCACCTGATAGATTTGGATTGACGTTTCTTGAACGCCCTGATAGCCATCAATATGTACACCACTCCGATGAGACGCACTACGGGAGTGAATCGGTCGTTCCATTCTATCTTATGTGGTTGGTCGTATATCAGTGTCGTAGCGATCTTTCGATACATATCTGGGAACAGCACTACGACTGCACCGAACAGACCGGTCAGGTTCAGCATCCCTGCGTACAATCTCCCCCCAAGCAGACAGGCGATGGTAATGAGTATACCTTCGACTCGTATCGACGAACGGAACCGCGACCGGGTTGAGGCATCCCCAGAATCAGATATCGCCACCTCTTCGAAAACATCGATGATATGATTCGGAAACAGGGCCGTGATCGCTCCCAGAACTCCGATTACGGGTCGCATCAGATTCGAGTAATACACCTGCCAAGATAATACCTTCCCGAGTAACCAATGACCCAAATGATTATTTTGTAATAAAGTCGAATTACACTATGGCAACTATTGAGGTCGAGAACCTCACGAAATATTACGGCGACATCCGGGGTGTTGACGGTCTTTCGTTCACCGTCGATTCTGGGGAAGTGTTCGGATTTCTAGGACCGAATGGTGCGGGAAAAACGACGGCAATACGGACGTTGCTGGGGTTACTCTCACCGACATCTGGCTCGGCAACCGTCCTTGGTGCAGATATCCGTAACGAGTCCGAGTTGATCGAGGCAAAACGGAGGATTGGGTACTTGCCTGACCATCTCGGATTCAACGAAGAACTGACTGGGACGCAAATACTCGATTACCACGCGTCAGTCAAAGGAGAAAACCGCCGAGCAGAACTGTTAGAGCTGTTTACACCCCCTGTTGACCGCGCCATCCGGGGATACTCCAGCGGAAACAAACGGATGCTGGGGATCATTCAGGCGTTCATGCACGATCCGGATCTCGTCGTCCTCGACGAGCCCACCTCAGGATTAGATCCGCTGAAACAGGAACGATTCAACGAATTCCTCCGTGAAGAGCGAGATCGGGGAACAACAATCTTATTTTCATCACACATCCTGAGCGAGGTACGCCAGATCTGTGATCGGGTCGGCATCCTCCGAGACGGGAAGCTAGTGGAACTCGAAGAGATTGAAACCCTCCTGAATCGGAGCGGGAAACGGGTCAGAGTCCAGACCACACATGACGGACGGGAAGCGTTGGCTGCGCTTGACGGAGTCATCGACATTTACCAGTTCGACGACGGAATGCAATTCATTTACACTGGCGGCTACAACACGTTATTCGCGGAACTCTCGAAACACGATATTCAGGAAGCCGACATCAGCGAACCGCCGCTCGAAGATATCTTCTTGCACTACTACGGGGACGAGTCAGCCCCAACTGCGGAGGTGTCATCTGATGTTTGATACTGCACGATTCGAAGGAAAGCGTCGGGTACGTGGAACTGCAATTTTGGCTGTTGGACTGAGCCTCTATTCTGCGTTTATCGTCTGGTACTTCACCGTCCTCGAAGATGTCGATGCCGAGGAAGTATTCGCAGATGCGCCGCCCGCTCTGATTGAAGCGTTCGGCATTGCACAATTGGGTACCATCGAGGGGTTCTTGGGTGCCCAGATATACATGTTCCTCTGGTTAGTCGGGCTGGGAATCTACTTCGCGTATACTGGGGCAGGCCTTGTTGCAACCGATATTGAACAGGGGAGAATGGATCTGCTCGGTGTGTTTCCGATCTCACGCGCCAGACTTCTCAGTGAAAAATTCGCCGCGTTGATCGTCCCGCTGTTGGTACTAAACCTTGTCGTCGGCGTTGTTATCTACGTATTGGTGCTCGGTATCGGTGAATCGGTTGACCCGGTCCGCTTGATAATGGCGCACGTCCTCTCAATCCCGTATTTACTCGTCTGCGCTGCCATCGGAATGCTCCTCTCAGTAGTTGTGGACCGGGCATCGATTGCGGAGCGCAGTGCGATGGGACTGATATTCCTTCTGTGGCTGGGTGACTCCGTGGTGAGCGGAGCAGGCGATTATAGTTGGCTCGCATATCTCAGTCCCACCTATTACTATGAGCCGACACCTGTCCTCATCGACGGGTCATACGAGCTGCTTCACTCCCTCGTATTATTGGGTATCTTCGCGGGGTTGTTCGTGATTAGCATTATGTTATTCAAACGCCGCGATCTCTAACTACAGTCGCTTGCTCCGACTGCAAATTCGATTTGTTCCGAAATCCGCTTAGGTAGGGTACGCACACGGAGTGAGTAGTATATTCGCGGGAAGAAATATCTAAAGAAGAGGATTTCAACGGAGTTCCGTTAGTCTACACTGCAACCCGTTCACCCCCTCTACTCCACACTGCAACCCATTCACCCCCTCTACTCCACACTGCAACCCGTTCACCCCCATCTCCCACACCGCGATTGACTGAGTTCTCTCTCGACCAGTTATCTCCGATAGCGACTCATCAGCGGGGTGGAATTATGTGTCTGGTGTCCGTGTTGCCAACGCATGTCAGACGACATCGAAGGGACGGTCCACGAGTCCCGTCGCACGCGCAGTCGGAGAGCCATCGCCTCGTACTTCAGCCGGATCGCGCGGGCGCTCCGCCGCGGCGAGCCCGTCCCGACCGACGCGGACCAGACCGTGACGGTCGAACCCGCCGCCGAACCGGATCTGGAGATCGAGGTCGAGGGCGAAGACGGCGACCTCAGCCTCGAAATCGAGATGGAGTGGGAGGGCGACGCGGACGACATCGAGACCGACGTGGTCGCGAGCAAGGCCACGTTCGAGCTCTACGAGGACAGCGCCGAGCAGTGGCGCTGGCGGCTGCGCCACCGCAACGGCAACGTCATCGCCGACGGCGGCGAGGGGTACGCGAAAAAGCAAAACGCCACCAACGGCATCGAGAGCGTCCAGAAGAACGCGCCCGGGGCAGCCGTCGACGACCAGTCCAACGACGAGGCGGTCGAGACCGAGGGCGCGAGCAAGGCCACCTTCGAACTCTTCGAGGACAACGCCGGAGACTATCGCTGGCGACTCCGCCACGACAACGGCGAGATCATCGCCGACGGCGGGCAGGGCTACGCCTCGAAACAGAAGGCAAAGCAGGGCCTTCGCAGCGTTCAGACCAACGTCCCCGGCGCCCCCGTCGAGGAACAAGACTGAGCGGGCCCCCACCGGAACCGGCGCCGACCGATTCCAGGACACAAAATATTCACGTGCGAACTCCCCAGCGCGGACGTGAACAGACAGCTACTCGCGATCGGCGTCGTCGCGCTACTCGCACTGACGGGCTGTTCGGCGTTCGGCGGCTCCGATACGACGCCGACTGACAGCGGTATCGAACTGGAGAACGACAACGCCGGTGCGACCAACGTCACCTACGGAGTCGGTATCGAAGCCGACGGGACGACCGACGGCGAGGAACTGACCGCCGTCGGCGCCACCTACCCCCGTGAGGCATTCGCCGTCGACAGCGCGGACCACCGGAACGTCTCCATCGGCGTCGACACCGACGGCGACGACGAGAACGAACACACGTTCAACGAGACACACGTCAGCGGCGTCAACAACAACGCCTACTCCTTCGACGTGACGCTCGATACTGACTATACGCTCCAGTCAGGCGACGTGGTGTCCGTCTCGTACCCCGCTATCACGAACCCCTCCGACTCCGGCAACTACACGGTCGAGGTCAGCCTGAACGACCGCCAGACCGCCAACGCGACGGTCGCAATCGAGTAACTTCGCCGGCCGTGAGGCCCGAGGACGACATCTTTTCAGCGCGTCACCGAGCGGTTCCCGGACCCCATAGCGGTTCGCGGACCACATTAATGTCGCTCGCTCCCGTTGTTCACTGGTATGCCGTCCAGACGCGCCGTGATCGCCGGCCTCCTCGCCGCGAGTGTCGGCGGCGTCACGCTCACCGAGGCCCGAAGCTACCTCGACCGATTCGCCCCGCTGTCGGGCGAGGTGTGGGACGCCGCGACCGCGGAGACGCGCGAGCGGGTCCCGACGCCGTACGGCCGAGCGACGGTCCGCTACGACGACGCCGGCGTCCCCACCGTTCGCGGCGCCAACGAGCAGTCGCTGTATTTCGCCGTCGGCTACGCCCACGCCGCCGACCGCCTCTTTCAGATGGATCTGTTTCGCCGCCGGATGGAGGGCACGCTCTCGGCGGCGGTCGGGGACAGGGGACTCGAAACCGACCGCTTCAACGCGAAGATGGACTTCCGCGGCGCCGCCGAGGCGAACTGGGCGGCCGTCCGGGACACGCCGACCGGCGACGCGATGCGGGCCTACGCCGAGGGCGTCGAAGCCTACCGTACCGGCGAGGAACTGCCCCTGGAGTTTCGCCTGCTGAGCTACGAGCCGAAGCCCTGGACCCCTGTCGCCTCGATGCTCGTCGAGAAACAGATCGCCTGGGGGCTGACGGGCAGTTTCCGCTCGCTCCGGAAGGCCGTCGTCTCCGATGACCTGGGCCCCGACGTGGCCGATTCGCTCTTTCCGGCGCGGCTGGACCACGACGTGCCTATCCTGCGGGACACCAGCCGGTCGTCCGGTGGCGACGGGCCCAGCGACGCCGCGGCGTCGGTCGGTCAGGAGGGTGAGTTCGCCGACCTGGCGGGCTGGCTCTCCGGGTTCGAGTCGCCCCGGGGGATCGGTTCGAACAGCTGGCTCGTCTCCGGCGAGCACACCGCGAGCGGCCGGCCGCTCCTCGCGAACGACCCCCATCTCACGCTCCTCGCGCCGCCGGTCTGGCACCAGATGCACCACCGCCGGCCGGGGATGGCCGTCGGCGGTGTCACCTTCCCCGGAGTGCCGTTCGTCGTCATCGGCGAGAATCGCTCGGGGGCGTGGGGGTTCACCAACACCGGTGCGGACGTGCTGGACGTCTACACCTACGAGCGCGACGGCGACCGGTATCGCTACGGTGACGAGTGGCGCGCGTTCGACACCGCCGAGCGGACCATCGAAGTCTCCGGCGGAAGTGACGAGACGGTCACCGTTCGCAAGACCGTCCACGGCCCAGTCGTCGAACGCGAGGGCGTCTCCGTCGGCGTCGCCTGGACCGGCCTGCAGGCCTCCCGGACCGCCGTCGCGGTCCACGAACTCGACCGGAGCGGCGGGCGGGCCGAGGCCCTCGACGCCCTCGCGAAGTTCGACTGCCCCACGCAAAACGCCGTCTACGCCGACCGGGAGGGCGAGACCGCGTTTCACGTGACGGGGCTGATCCCCGTCCGCCGGAACGGTGGCGCGGACGGTGGCGCGGGCGGCGGCAGTTCGGGCGGCGATAGCGATGCGGACAGCGGGAGCGGCGGGGTCGACAGGGACGACGCGGTCCGGGGCGACGACGTGTTCTCCGGTTCCGACCGCGAGAGCGAGTGGCCCGGCTACGAGCCCTACGGCACCCCCGACTTGGAGACGGGGTGGATCCCATTCGACGAGAAACCGGGCGCCAGCGACCCGGCGTATCTCGCGACGGCGAACCAGCGCGTCGTCGACGACCCCGACTACTACCTCGGGGAGGCCTACTCCGCCCCGTTTCGCGGCCGGCGGATCTACGACCTGCTCGACGAGCGCGCGGCGAGCGACGACCCGTTCGACTTCGACCTGATGCGAACCGTGCAGCGCGACGTGCGCGACGAGCGTGCGGCGATGTTCGTCCCCACCATCCTCGACGCCCGGCCCGCGATGACCGACCGCGCCCGCCGCGCCGCCGACCGCCTCGATGGGTGGGACTACCGGATGGACCGCGACTCGCGGGCGGCGCTCGTCTTCGAGTTGTTCGTCGACCACTACCGCCGGGCGGTGTTCGAGGAGACCCTCGATTCGGCGGGGCTTGACGACGACTTCTACCCGAACGACTGGGTCCTGTTCACGCTCGACCCCGACGGGTTCTGGTTCACCGATCCGCCGGCGGGCGACCCCCGCTCGCGCTCGGACGCTATCGCGGCCGCGATGGCCGACGCCGCCGCCGAAATCGACGACGAGGGGCACGAGACCTACGGCGACTACAACCGGACCGCCATCGACCACCCCTTCGACCTCGAGTTCCTGAACTACCCGCGCCTGCCGACGGATGGCTCGCCCGCGACGGTGCGCAACTTCCGGAAGGAGAGCGACGCCGGCAGCAGTTTCCGCCTGCTCGCGCGCTTCGACGGCGGGGACTCGCTGGGCATTATTCCCGGCGGCAACGACGGCGACTACTTCTCCGATCACTACCGCGACCAGCTCCGGGCGTGGGCCGACGCCGAGTACCGGCCGCTCGCGGCGACGACCGACGGCGACCCCGCGGTCCGGTTCGACCCGAACGACGGGGGCGAGAATGATGGATAGCGGTGAGTCGTCGCTTGCGCGGCTCTACGCGGCCCAGCGGACGCGCCGCGAGCGGTGGGCGCTGACGGTCGCCGCGGCGGTCATCGGCCTCGCCCTGGCGACGGTCCACTGGAGCGGCCTGCTCGCCGGCGGCGCGCTCGTCGGACTCGCCTGGCCGACGCTCCGGCGCGCGCTCGTCGCCGGCCTGGGGTTCGCCGCGCTCGTGCTCGTCGCGGCAGCCGCGGAGTTCGCGCTCGCGGGCACACTCGAGAAGTCGCTCGCGATGGGGCAGATCACGTATCTCGCCGTCGCGATGCCGCTCGTCGCTGGCCCGCTCGGCGCGGCCGCCCGGGGGCTGGTGCCGGACGCGCCCGCTGACGCCGACCGATAGCGGGCCTACCGGAGGTGAAACGTCGCCGCTTCGTCCTCGGTGTGTTCGAGCGCGGCGCTCAGGTGTTCTTCGAGGGTCTATTTCGTCGATTCGACGGAGCGGTCGTCCGTTCCATCCATCGGTATCCACCAGTGACTCACGGAGGATAACCACCGAGCCTAATCGCCAGTTCGACCCGTCGCTCGGTTCCCGACCCGGAGCGAGGGTTTTTGACTGTGGGGCGTGCTGATCCGTGTAGCATGACAACCTGGACCGAGGACCCGTACATCCGCAAGACCGTCCTCATCACGTTCCTCTGGCTGGTCGCGATGCTGGTCGGGGGGCTGGCGCTGATGGAGTTCGGCGGCGCTATCCAGAACGCGCTGGCCTGACTGACGGGCCGCCGGCTCTCGCCCTTTGTCGCCCAACCCCGGATCGGAGAAAGTATCATACGACCGGAGAGCCACAGGGGGAACGATGGTGGAGATAGCGACCGACGTCAACCGGCCGTACGTGCCCGGCGACGGGGCGACGCTCTCGGCGACGGTCGACGTCGAACCGGGGGAACAGACGGCGGCCGCCGAACGCCACATCCTGCTGTGTCTCGACACCAGCGGGTCGATGGACGGCGCGAAACTCGACCAGGCCCGCGAGGGCGCCGGGTGGGTCTTCGGCCTGCTCGAACCCGACGACCACGTCGCGATCGTCGCCTTCGACTCCGAGGCGTCGGTCGTCATGCGCCCGACGCGATGGGGCGACACCTCCCGCGAGGCCGCGATGAGTCGCGTCGACGATCTGGGCGCCGGCGGCGGCACCGACATGTACGAGGGACTTTCGACCGCGCGGGACGTGCTCGAATCGCTCGCCCACCGCCCCGCGACCGACGACGCAGTGCGCCGCATCCTGTTGCTCTCGGACGGCAAGGACAACAGCCACGACCCCGCCGACTTCGCGGATCTGGCGGCCGAAATCGACGGCGCGGGGATCCGCATCCTCTCGGCGGGTATCGGCACCGACTACGCCGAGGAGACGATCCGCACGCTGGGAACGACCGCCCGCGGCGAGTGGGCGCACCTCGAATCGCCCGGCGACATCGAGGCCTTCTTCGGCGACGCCGTCGAGCAGGCCCAGTCCGTCGTCGCGACCGATGCCGAACTCGAACTCGACGCCGCCGCCGGCGTCGAGGTGAGCGAGGTGTACCGCGCGCTCCCGCAGGCCCAGGAGGTCGCAGTCGACTGGGCGGGCAACACCGCCCGCGTGCCGCTCCCGGACCTCGCCGAGCGCGAGCGCCAGCGCGTCGTCCTCAAGGTCCACGCGCCCGCTCACGAAGTCGGCGAGGAGGTGACACTCGCGGACGTTCGCCTCTCGGCGCAGGGCCGGACGGCGGTCGACCGCATCGCCGTCGAATACACCGATGACAGCGCGAAACTGGCGGCGCACAACGAGGACGTCTCGCTCGACCACCGACAGACCGTCGTGCGGACGGAACTCGGGAGGGGCAACGTCGACGCCGCCGAGACCGAGATCGAACGGATGACTCGCGTCCACGGCGAGGACACGCAGGTCGTCCGCGACGTCCAGCAACAGACCGAACTCGTCAAGGAGGGCGGCCGGGGGGAGCGCGACCGGGCCACGCGGATCGTCGACGACGCCGGGATCGACCCCGGGGGAGAATGACGGCCGAACCGTCCGAGGGCGACGTCGTCGCCGGTCGCTGGGAGCTCGGAGAGACCGTCGGCGAGGGGGGGTTCGCCAAGGTGTTCCGTGCGACCGACCGCGACACGGGCGACACCGTCGCGGTCAAGGTGCCCAACTACGCGGGGAGTCGCAACGACCGCGACGTGGTGACCCGCTACTTCGAGCAGGAAGCCGAGACGCTGGCGGCGATCCGCGACGCCGGCGGCCACCCGAATCTGATGTCGCTCGTCGAGACGACCGCCGACGGCGAGACGACGGTCCTCGTTGTCGAACTCGTCGACGGGTACGAACTCGACAGCGCGATCCGGCGGACGGGGCCACTGGACGACATTGAGGAGGTCCGTGAGATCGGCATCGCGCTCTGTGACGCGATGAGCTTCCTCCACGAGAACGAAATCGTCTATCGGGACCTGAAACCCGACAACGTGATGATCACCGACCGCGGGGGGACGGTGACGCCGGTGCTCATCGACTTCAACACGGCGACGGGGTTCGACGCGGGCGGCGACGGCGCCGACCAGACGACAATCGTCGGGCCGTACAAGCCCCGCGAGGTGGCCGAGGCCGACCGGAGCGACTTCCGACAGGGGCCGTGGTCGGACGTCTACTCGGTCGGGAAGATACTGCTCTACCTCCTGAAGGGGACGGTCCCGCGGAAAGACGGCGTCGACCCGCGGGATTTCGGCGCGGAGTGTGACGCCTACCTCGCGGCGATCGTCGAGAAGGCGACTCACACCGACCCCGACGAGCGCTACCGGAACGCGACGGCGATGAAGCGGGTGCTCGAATCGCGGGATCCGACACCGCCGCCAGCCGCGACGCTCACCCACACCCAGGCCGACGAGGCGTACACGATCTACCCTGGCGACACGATCGGCCGCCGCTACGCCGACGGGCCGACGCCGTCGGTCGCCATCGAGGACGAGGCGGAGTACATCTCGACCGTGCAGGTGCAGTTCGACACCGACGCGGACGGGGAGTGGTTCGTCAGGGACCGGAGCCTCAACGGCACCTACGTCCGGGCGGGCGGGGGGTGGCAGCGCGTCCTCAGCGAGGACGGGCGCCACAGGCTAGAGGCATCCGGCGAGGACCCGACCGACCGCGACGGCGAGACGCCGCCGACGGTGTACGGACTGCGCGACGGCGACCTGGTCGCGCTGGTCCACCCGAGCTACGGCGTCACGTTCGAATTTTACACGGAGTAACCATGCAGTACGCGACACACTACGACGTCGGCGACCGGAAGCGCACGGACGGTATCAACGAGGACAGCGTCGCGATCACCGTCTTCGAGGACGGCCACCGCGACGGCTACCTGGGACCGTCGAACCCGCCCGAACACGAGGGGGACACGGCGGGCGGTGACGGCGAGAGTCGCGGCGAGGGTGACGGCGAGATCCGTGACGATGATGACGACGAGGCCGACGGTGCGGCCGACCGCTCCGGCGCGGACGCCGGCGGGCGCGAGCCACCGTCGACCCGGAGCGCGGCGACGTTCGCGCTGGCCGACGGCGCCGGCGGGCACGAGGCCGGCGACGTGGCCTCCTACATCGCGTCGACGGTGATCCCCGAACATCTCGCGGGGACGGCGGTCCGCGCGGCCCGGAGCGACCCCGCCGCGTTCGACGTGTCGCTCGAATCGCCGTGTCCCGACCCACCCCGCGCCGCCGACATCGAGTCGGCCGTCGCCGAGGCGATCGTCGCGGCCCATCGCGAGATCGTCGCCTACGCGGCCGAGACCGGCAACCAGGCCCACACGACCGTCGTCGCCGGCGTCTGCGTCGGCGGGCGCCTCCACTACGGGTGGGTCGGCGATAGCCGCGCCTACGTGATCAACGCGGCCCGCGAGGGGATCGACCGGCTGACCGCCGACCACGCCGTCGTCGAGCGCCTGCGCGACGCGGGCGAGATCGACGAGGTCGAGGCGCTGGTCCACCCGCGGGGCAACGAGATCACCCGCGCGCTCGGCGGGACGGGCCGGGAGGACCCCGAGACGGCGACCGTCGAGGTGGAGACGCGGACGGTCCCGCTCTACGCCGAGGACGTGGTGCTCGTGACCAGCGACGGCCTCGTCGACGCCCAGACGGAGGCCGCCAAACTCCACGAGTGGTATCTCGACGCCGACCGCGACGCGGAGATGGCCAACGTCGTCCGCGACCGGGCGATCACCGACGACGAGGTGCGCGACTGCGTGCTCGGAGCCGCCTCCATCGACGCCGCGGCCGCGGACCTGACGGCGCTGGCCAACGACCGCGGTGGCAAGGACAACCTCTCGACGGTCCTGTTCCGCGACGGGACACTCCCGGAGACGCCCGCTGACCCGCCCGCCCGGTCGGTCAACGCGCGTCCGGCCGTCGAGGACCGGCAGACACTCCTCGGCGAGACCGACTGAGACGGTCAGTTGTACCGATTGACCGGTGGTTCGCCGGGCGGAGTGATCTTCGAAACTGCTGGACAGTGAGCAGTCTCTCCGGCAGTGTTCGGGACAGCTGATGCACTGAACAACTGCGGTGGCGCGCGCCGTCGCGGCCGTGAGCGCATCGCGCGCGAACGGCCAAGACGGCGTCGTGCGAGGGATGAGCACCGGAGGGAACGGAGTGACTGAGGAGCGCAGTCGGTTGGGGAGGCGTGTGGCCGTCCGCGGTGCTGTGCGGTCCTTGGCGGATTGAAAGGGCGAGGGCCGGTGGCGGTCGTCTGAGCGCGGCTCTATCCGAGCGAGCGTAGTGAGCGAGGATATCCCGCTCAGCGAGCGCGAGCGGGCCGAGGGCTTTCAGCGCTCAGGATCGACCGCGGTTACAACAACAGCTAGCGAGCGGGCCGAGGGCTGTCAGCGCTCAGGATTGACCGCGGTTACAACAACAGCTAGCGAGCGGGCCGAGGGCTGTCAGCGCTCAGGATCGACCGCGGTTACAACAACAGCTAGCGAGCGGGCCGAGGGCGTTCGACACTGAGGACAGTTTGCTGTACCGTGTCCGGTGGTGTATCCGGCGCGCACGACCGGGGGCAACTGTTTTGATGACCGGCCTGCATATCCCGACAGCCATGTCGCATAGCACGAGCGGATCGGTCGAATGTCCCCTGTGCGGGGAGACGTTCGACCCGTCCGCAGCGGGGGGCTGGTGTACAAACTCGGAGTGCGGGGAATGGCAGTACGAGGACGCCGCCGTGACCGTCGCGGACGACGACCGGGACCGCGACGCCACGGTCGACGACGACAGTGACGACGCCCTCGACGACGACGGCGACGACCCCCTCGACGAACGCGCCGCCCCGGTCGGCGACGACCAGGGGGCGTCGATCGATGATGCCCCGGCCGACGACGCTCCAGTCGAGGATGCACCAGTCGACGATGACTCGATCGACGAACGCATTCCCTCGGCGGACCCCTCCGATCCGGAACCGGTCGCGGACGAGGCAGCCGATTCGACGGACGCGGATCCGGCGGTCGAACCCACGGATGCCGACTCGGAAGCCGACCCGACGGATGCCGACTCGGAGAGCACCGACGAGGACCGCGCGGACGATACCGGACCGGGAGCGGACGATACCGGACCGGGAGCGGACGATACCGGACCGGGAGCGGACGATACCGAACCGGACGAAGACGAGCTCTCCTGTCCGGGCTGTGGGGAGTCCGTCGAGGCCGACGACAACTTCTGTGCGAACTGCGGCGAGGACGTCTCGGCGCTGGAACCGGGGCCGCTGACGGCCTGTCCCGACTGCGAGGAACCGGTCGAGGCCGACGACAACTTCTGTGCGAACTGCGGCGAAGACCTGTCCCAGTACCGTCCGGAACCGGGCGACGCCGACGAATCAGGTGACGGTGCCGAGGCCGGTTCGGACGACGGAGCGGCGACTGGGGGAACCGGTTCGGATGCGGCAACCGGCGGAGCCGAATCGGACGCGACGACCGACCGCACTGACTCGGATGCCGGACGGGCCGACACCGGGAAAGCGGCCGTCGAATCGGGGGCTGACGACCGAAGCGTGACGCCGGCCGGAGCGGTCGACGAGTCGCTGACGCTCGTGGTGCGCAACCACGAGATCGAGGTGTGGGACGGCGATGTCGTCGGCCGGGAGGTCCGCCGGATCATCATGGAGACCGGCGGCGACGAGGAGGACGCGGTCAGGGTCCACCGCGAGCACGTCCGCTTCGAGTACGAGGACGGCCAGTTCTCCCTCGTCGCGGTGGGACAGAACCCGACCGTGGTCGACGGCGAGCGCGTCGAGCAGGGCGAGCGGGTGCCCGTCTCGCCGGGCGACCGGATCGAGCTCTCGAACGTCGCGAAGATGCGCGTCGCGGAGTCCTGACTCCGCCGGGGCCGGGCCACTGTAGCATGGACACAAGCGACCTCCGCCGCGAACTCGCCCGCTCGGTCGGCCTCCTCGCCGGCCCGGAGCGGTGGCTCTTCGCCGGCCTGCTCGGCGGCGGCGCGGGCTATCTCGTCTGGCTGGCCGGCACCGGCGTCGCCGTCTCGCGGGGCGCTCAGGCCCTGTTCGGGCCCGGACCGCCGGTCGACTCCGTCTCCGCCGGCAGTTGGTCGAGCGAGGCGACGGCGCTCGCGGTCGTCTTCGCGCTCCTGTGGGTCGTCGCCCCCGCCGCGCTGGCGGTCCGCTTCGTCGTCGGCAACCTCACGAACATCCGCGGGAACATCGACCAGCCCTACCGGATGGACCGGCCGCTCGTCTTGCTCGTCGTGCCGCTTGTCGCGCTCGGCGTGGCGGTCGGCGTCGGCGTCGCCCGCGGAGCCGTCTCGGCGCCCGTCCTCGTCCTCGTGGGCGTCGCGAACGCCCTCCTGCTCGTGCGGACGGTTGCCTACGGCTATCGCGTGTACGCCTTCTCCAGGCCGTGGCTCCTCCGGGGACTGTTGTTCGTCGCCGCGGCCGTCGCGGCGCTGGCCGTCGTGAGCGAGGCGGGGTCGCTGACCGGCCAGACGGACCTCGTCACCGCCGCGGCCGAGCGCTACGGCGTGGCCGACCTGGCCTTCGGCGAGGTGTCGACCGGGGGCTACACCGCGACGAAACTCCCGCTCGCGGCCGCGCTGGCACCCGGCGCGCTCGCGCTGGCCTATCTCGTAGCCCAGTTGCTCGCGAGCCTGGCCGTCCGGATCCGCCGGCCTGACGTGCCCCGCTCGGCGATTCGCGCGGGACAGCGCTACCCGGCAGTCGTCCAGCCGGGGACCACCCGACGACTGGCGATGGGGACCGGGACCGGAACTGGACCCGGGCCTGGCGCCAGCGCGGACGCCGACGGGGCGTCCACGAGCGATGCCGGCGCATCCGGCGCGGATGTCGACGACACCGACGATGCCGACGACACCCCAGGTGACGGCGCCGACACCGGCAGCGCTACGGGTGACGGCGCCGACACCGGCGACGGCCCGGGTGGGGCCGACGCGAGCCCCGACGACCGGATGGGCCAGACCCGCGTGTTTACGCCGCCGGACGACGCGGAGGTGGCGGCCGACGGTGACTCGTCCCCGGGCGACGGGACCGCCGAAACGGCCGGTGGGTCCTCAGAAGCGGTTGACGGCGAGGCCACGAACGTCGTCGGCGGCGACGGTGCGGTCAAGAACGAACTCTGTCCGATCTGCGGCGCGACCTACGAAGCCGACCCCGACCGGACAAACTGCCCGAACTGCAACGCGCTCCTCGACGCGGAGTGATGCGGTCGGTTGTCTCGATGTGCCCGCCCCCGCAAGGACTTTTCCCGTGGGCGTCGGAGAGTCGTGTATGTACGTTCGGGACGCGAGAAACCGCGACGAGGCCTGGCTGCTCGACCACATCGAGGAGATGGGGTTAGACGAGACAGCGTTCCGTTCGCGCGACTACGTCATCGCCATCGACGAGGCCGACAACGAGCGGGCCGGGTTCGGCCGCATCCGGATCCACAAGACCGACGAGGCGGAGGTGTGCGAACTCACGAGCATCGGCGTCCTGGCGGCGTGGCGCGGGCAGGGAGTCGGCGCCCACATCGTCGAACGGCTGGTCCGGACGGCCGACGACGAGGGGTTCGACGCGGTCTACTCGCTGACGGGCGAGCCCGACTACCTCGCGCAGTTCGGCTTCGAGCGCATCGACGTGGCGCAGTTGCCCGAGCGGTTGCGCGAACGCCTCGCGACGAAACAGGAGAACATCGAACCCGACGCGGTCCCAATGCGGATGGACCCCTCGCGGTTCCGGATGCCCGACCGCCTCCGCGAGGCGTTCAAGGGCGCCGCCGCCGAGGAAGCAGAGTCCGAACCCGAGGAGGGCCCAGAGGACTTCGGCATCGACCCCGAGGAGGCGACCTACAAGTACGACACCGGCTCGTGAGACGGATCGCGGAACGGATCGAACGCGAACGCACCCCTTCTGTGAGGGCCCGATCGCGACCCGATCTGGCGGCGGGAACGGAAGTTTAAAGGCCGCGACAGCGCCATTTTCGAGGCAAGATGATGCTACCGCTCCAGATAGTCGATTCGTTTCTCCTGAAGCTCAATCTGGGTGACGCGATCCTGGTCGGACTCGTGCTGGGACTGCTCGGGATCCTCCCGAAGCGATCGCAGAAACTGGTGTCGCTGCATATCATCGCCTTCGGCGCGCTTCTGGTCGTGAGCCCGATCAGCCTCTACGAGATCAAGGACCTGAGTTTCGTCGCCGAACCCGTCCAGTACAAACTCGTCGGCCTCGTCTTGCTCATCGTCTCGCCGGTCCTCTACGCGACCGCTGATAAGTGATCCGCGACCGCTGAGACGTCGTTCCCCGCAGCTTTCTCTCGACTCTCCGCACACCCCATTTCCCCGTTCCAGTCCGCTCGCTCACTCGATCTTGCTCAGCGCGGCGAAGAAATCCAGCGGCGGACCGGCGACGCGAACGGGTTCGTCGGCACGTTCGACCGTCACCTGCGTCGGAGTGTCGAGTTCCTGGCGCGCACGGCCGTCACTGACCGCGTAGCCGCCGTCGGCGCTTTCCACGCGGACCGTGACAGTGCTGTCGGCGCTCACCGCGAGCGACGGCATCGAATCGTCGGCGCACATCTCGGTGACGACCAGCGACCCGATGTCCGGGTGGACGAGCGGCCCGCCCTCGCTCAGGTTGTACGCCGTGCTCCCGGTCGGGGTGGCGACGATGACGCCGTCGGTCTCGCCGCTGGTGTAGAGCGACCCGTCGACGCGGACTTCGACCGCGGCGCCGCCGGCGTGGCCCCGGCGTGGCCCCTGGACGACGACCTCGTTGAGCGCGGGCGCGAGCGTCCAGTCCGCGCCCGCGGCCTGGATCCGGGGCATCTCGCGGGCGTCGATCCGTCCCTCGCGCTGGGCGGTGTCAACCTCTGACGCGACGACGTCGACGGCGTCCTCCGGTGGGACGGCGTTGAGGAAGCCGACCTCGCCGAGGTTGACGCCGATGATCGGCGTCGACCCGGCGCCCCGCGCGGTAAAGAGGAAGGTGCCGTCGCCGCCGATGCTCACGACCAGGTCACAGTCGGCCATCTCGTCGACCGAAACGCCGAGTGTGGCGGGGGCGGGCAGCCCGGCGCTCCAGGTCGATTCGAGCGTCTCGGCGGTCGTCTCGTCGACCGCCAGGTCCACGCCCTCGCCTTCGAGACGTTCGCAGATGTCGGCGACGATCGATGCCGCGCGGCTGTTTCCCCGCTGGCCGACGAGTCCGACTCGCATCGTCCGCCGATTTGCCCCCCATCGGTATAAACGACGCCCTCCAGGCCGCGCGAGCACAACACCGACCCGAGCGGACCATCGAACACGCGGGATCCAGTCCGGACCGGAGTATTAGATCGGAGAATCAGCGGGCAAATTTAATCCGTACGGACGACTACCTTCGGCCATACGACTCCGGGCCACCGGGAGAGGAACTGATGAGTGACGAGGACACCGCCGAGGACGACTGGTTCGAGAGCGCGCTGAGCGAGGGGGAAAGCGCCGATACCGAGAGCGCCGATACCGAGAGCGGATCCGAAACCGCTTCCGAGGCCGAAACCGCGGCCGAGACTGACGGGTCCACTGACGAGTCGGAGTCACCGTTCGAGGGCGGTGAAGCTGAAAGCCCGTTCGAGGGCGGCGGGTCGGAGTCACCGTTCGAGAGCGGTGAGAGCCCCTTCGGCGACGCCGAGACGGAGGGGGCGTTCGGCGACACCGGGACGGAGAGCCCCTTCGGCGACACCGGCGCGGACGGCGACGCCTTTGGCGGTGCCGACGGCGACTTCGACGGCGGTGGCGGTGGCGACCTGTTCGACGACGACTTCGCGGACGCGATGGGGTCGATGGGCGGCGGCTCGGACTTCGAAAACGAGGAGTTCGAGTCCGAGATTCCCCGCCTCGACATCGGGATCGAGGGCTTGGACAACATGATCCAGGGCGGCGTGCCGCTGCGCCACCTCATCGTCATCATCGGCGGTGCCGGGACCGGCAAGACCACCTTCGGCCTCCAGTTTCTCCACCACGGCCTCCAGAAAGAGGACACGGACAAGGGCGTGTTCATCACCCTCGAACAGACCTACGAGGACATCATGTCCACCGCCGACGAGCGCGGCTGGGAGTTCGCACGCCACGAGGACGAGGGCAACCTCGCGGTCATCGACCTGGACCCCATCGAGATGGCAAACAGCCTCGACAACATCCGGGGTGAACTTCCGGACCTCATCGAGGACTTCGACGCCGACCGGTTCGTTCTGGACTCCGTCTCCCTGCTGGAGATGATGTACGACGACGTGGCCAAGCGCCGGACCGAGGTGTTCGATTTCACCCAGAGCTTGAAATCGGCGGGCGTCACGACAGTCCTCACCAGCGAGGCCAGCGACGACAACCCCTACGCCTCCCGCCACGGGATCATCGAGTACCTGACCGACGCCGTCTTCCTCCTTCGATACGTCCGCTCGGAGACCCAGGAGACCCGCCTCGCCGTCGAGATCCAGAAGATACGCAACGCCAACCACTCGCGGGAGACCAAGCCCTACGAGATCACGATGGAGGGTATCTCCGTCTACGAGCAAGCCAATATTTTCTAACCACCTTTTTTCACCGGGGCGTCGCGCTCGCCGCGGGCGAGCGTCGACCCCGGCCAAAAAGCTGTCTTGGCGAGCGATGCGTGGTTCGAGCGAAGCGAGAACCACGGTCGCGAACGGCGGAGCCGTGAGCGAAGCGAGCCAAGGCTCGTCAGAGCGTGCTCTGACGGTGGACGAAAAAAGGCCGCGAGACGCGTCCGGCGCGCTCGCGGTCCGCGAGCGGGGTGAACGGAACCGCCGTCCGCAAACTGCCCGGCTTCCGCCAACCGTCCGCTTCCGGTGGGGTCGCTCGTCACGTCCTGACGCCCTCTCACGACTGAAACGCTTATCACGCGGCCGCCACAATTAGGGGTATGACTTACGATACCGTCGTGTTCGACAACGACGGTGTCCTCGTCGGTCGGACGGCCTTCGACGTCCTCAAGGACGCCACGGAGGAGACGTTCGCGAAGTTCGGTGTCGACGACCCGGACCCCGACCACGTCGAGGACATGACTATCGGCGCAACCCCCGACTCCGTCGCGGCCGTCAGCGACGCGTACGACTTCGACCCGGAGCGGTTCTGGCGTACCCGCGACAGCACCGTCTCCGGCGCCCAGCAGGCGGAAGCCCGCGCGGGCCGGAAAACTCCCTACGGCGACGTGGAGACGCTGGCCGACCTCGACGCCGCGAAGGGCATCGTCAGCTCGAATCAGCAGGAGACGGTCGATTTCCTCCTCGATCACTTCGAACTCTGGGACCATTTCGGCACCGCCTACGGCCGCGAGGCCACTATCGAGAGCCTGACGCTGCGCAAGCCCAACCCACATTACCTCGAGAACGCGCTGGCCGACCTCGACGCCGATTCCGCGCTGTACGTCGGCGACAACGAGTCCGACATCAGGGCCGCCGAAAACGCCGGCATCGACTCGGCGTTCATCCGCCGGCCCCACCGCAGCGACTGGGACCTCAACGTCTGGCCGACCTGGGACATCGACTCGCTCGACGACCTCCACGACATCTGCCGCACCTGAGCGGGCGGCGCTGAGCAGATGGCGCCGAGTGGTTCGCGCTGAGCGGCCGGTGTGTCTCTCGAACCGCTACCAGTCCACCGAGAGCGTGCCGTCTCCCTCGGGATCCGGCGCGAGTTCCTCGTCGGTCCGGCGGTCGACGACGTGGATGACGCCGCGGTCTTTCTTCGCGGGACAGACCTCGGCGGCGCGGACGTTCTCGTCGAGGTCGCCCTCGTCGATGAAGTACGCGCGCGGTTTGGCGATCCCTGTCGAGATGTCCAGTTCCCAGTTGCCCGAGACTTCGGCGCACTTGCCCGCGCCGATGCACTTGTTCGCCTCAAAGATGATCTTGTAGGGTTTCTCGTCGATCGGCGGCGCGTCGCGCTCGCCGATGTCTCCGGGGTCGACGGGGGCGTCCTCGGCCATACGCGCCGCTTGGCCCCCACGGAACTTTCGTCTGTCGTTTCCCGCAACTGCGTGGGGCCGCCCCGCCCCACCCCGCCCCTGCCCCCGCGAGCTATAAGGGGCGTGCGGTCGGACCGACAGACATGACCTATCTGGTGCCGTTCGACGGCTCTCCGCTCGCGGTGGCGGCCCTGAAGCGGGCCACGGAGTTCGCGTCGGTCATGGACGAGACCGTCGTCGTACTGTCGGTCATCCCCATCGACGAACGCGACTTCGCGGTCGAGCGCGGCTGGATCGACGAGGGCGAACGGTACGACCCCGACGACGTGGTCGCCCGACTCGAGGCGAAGGCCCTCGAAATCGCGCCCGACGCGACGTTTCGCTGTGAGCGACCCGAGGACGTCAGCTCGGTCGCGTCGGTGACGACCGACGTCGTCCGGACCATTCGAACGGTCGCACAGGACGTTGGCGCGACCATCGTCTTCATCGGCAGCGAGAACGCCGGTCGCGTCTCGACGCCGGTCAGCAGCGTCGGCGCGCCGGTCTCGGAGGACCCGCGCTACGACGTTCACATCGTCCGCCACGGCGACAGCGCCTGAGCGGGCGGCAACATCGGTGGAGTCGTGACGGGGCGAACGCAGCGGACGACCGTATTCGGAGGCACTCACCGGACGACCGTGACGGGGACCGGTGACCGCCGGACGACGGCCTCCGCGACGCTCCCCAGCAGTATCCGCGTGACGCCCGAGCGACCGTGGCTCCCCATCACGATCTGGTCGATCTCCTCGTTCTCGGCGTACTCGACGATGGTGCGGACGGGTTTCCCGACTTCGACGGCCGTCTCGACATCGACGCCGGCCTCGTCGGCCAGTTCCTGCAGTTCCTCGAAGAGGTTCTCGGCTTTGGCCTGTTCCTGTTCGTACCACTCCTCGGAGAAACTGGGGAGCGAGGCCTGCGCGCTGTAGCCCGCGTCGGCGGGGTTGATGACGTGCAGGAAGACCACTACTGCCTCCGGGAACTCCTCAGTGACGAACTCCGCCGCGTGGTGTGCCTGCTCGGACGCGTCGACCGGGACCAGGATACGCTTGCCCATACCCCACGTACCGTCGCCCCGCGGCTTCAATCTTCGGCGCTACTGGGGAACGGCGAGGAACGGGTCCAGCCAGGACATCGAGGCACGGATCCGGTCACGTCCCGGAACGGTTACGGTGCGCGTGGCCGACACCGCGGACGTGTTCCCACTCACTGCGGGCGTGGACGTGCCCCTCGCTGGCGTGGACGCGCCCCTCGCTGGCGTGGACGTGCCCCTCGCTGGCGCGTACACGTTCCCCACGATGTCCGTCGGCCAGTCGCTCTCACCGACGCTGGTGGCGGCGCTGCTCTTTCCCGTGGTGACGCTCCTGACGCTCGGGAGCTGGATATATCTCGACGCGCGGGCCCGGGACAGCGACCACCCGGTCAGGTGGGCCATCGAGGTGGCGCTGGTCCCGCCGCTGGTGCTCGCGTACGTCCGCTATCGTGGCGAGCGGACGCGCCCGCAGTCCGACCGCGAGCGACTCGCGCTCACGCTCTTGCTCGCGCTGCTGATGGCGATGATGGCGGGAACCGTCCTCTCGCCGCCGGACGTGTTCGCGGCACCCCGGGACACCTTCGGCGCCTTCCTCGTTCTCCTCCCGCTGTTTTACTGGCTGATCTATCGCGACAGGGATCCAGACCGGCAGACCCGCACGGAGGAGGGGACGGAATCCGACTCGGCGGACGGGGCAGCGACCGACCCCGAGGACGAGACGGACTGATCGCGGAAGGGACTCCACGCCAAATCTCTTCGTTTCCGTTGCTGATCGCACCGGCAAAATCCGGAACTGACGTACAACCGACGGTATCAGGCGCTGTCGCCGGTGACTTCCGACCGCAGGGTTTCGACGTCAGCGACGCGCTCGGCGTGGGCGTTGTGCTGGTGGATCGATTCGTCGTTGGACTGTTCCATCCGGACGACTGCGTCGTCGTCAAGCCCCGGGAACCGCTCGACGATTCCCTCAGCCATGGCGCGTACGCAGTCCTCGACGAACTTCGCGTCGAGGTGGGACTGGTAAGTCATGTGGTCTTCGTCGGGGCGCTTGGCGAGATTGTAGATGCGCGCGCTCATCGAGTCGCGGGCCACTTCGATGAGGTCGGTCAGGTCCACGTCGGGCCCGCCCTCGCTCTCGACGGTGAGGGTGGCGTGGCCGCGCTGGGAGTGACCCGGTTGGGGTACGTCCCGGAGGAACTTCTCGATGGTCTCGTCGTCGACCTCCATCTCGCGGAGCGTCTCGCGGGCACGGGCGGCGGACATCCCCTGCGAGCAGGGACAGACGGTCATCCCGGTGACGCGGGCGCCGACCTCCTCGTGGGTGCCGTCCGCCGTGGCCGTCGCCGACGCGATGATGTCGGCGGTCGACTGGGTCGGCAGGTCGCTCTCGGGCGTGCGCTCGCGGGTGACGAACTCCGCCTCCATGCGGACTTCGGCTTCCTCGGTGTAGTCGTGCTTTTCGAGCAGGCGCTCGGCGGCGTCGCCACAGACGTCCTCGACGCGGTAGGCTGGCTCGCTGACCGCCGCCTCGAGCGTCTCGTCGACGACTTCCATGTTGCGGCTCATGTCCGCGCCCTTGCGCCAACTGGGCAGGTCGACGAACACCTCGAACTCCGCCATGAGGACGTACGGGCGCTTGTCCTCGCGGCTTATCTCGACGAGCTTCTCGACGCCGGTGACGCCGACGCGGTTCAGGCCGACGGTCACGTCCGGGCTCGTCGCCTGGACGTCCGGCAGTTGCTTACTCATCGAATCCGGCTTAGGACTTTCCCCGAATAGGGTTTTCGACTGGCGCAGGCGCTGTCGAAAGCGTCGCTTCCGGGTACCGGGGCGTCGCTTCCGGGTACCGGGGCGTCGCTTCCGGGTACCGGGGCGTCGCTTCCGGGTGCTGGCGCGTCGCTGTCGGGTGCTGGCGTGCAGAGCCGCTCGGGTCTGCCGGCGTCCAAGACCACTCGGGTCCGCCGACACTACTCCCGTTCGAGGTCGCGAAACAGCGTCTCGAAGTCCTCGTCGGCGAGGGTCTCGGCGGCCGTCGAGAGGCGGTCTTTCAGCCGCTCGCGCCGTCGTGCGAGCTCCTGGACCTCCTCGTTCTCGGCGAGTTCGGCCGCGTCCTTGGTCGACCGAAGCGTCGCGAGCGTCCGGGTCACCCGGTAGAACTCCCGGAGCTTTCGCTCGTAGCTGGCACACCGGAGGAGTCGGTCGATGGTGTCAAGCAGTTCCTCGCGGCTCACCGGCTTGACGACGTAGTCGTCGAACTCCATGTCGATGATGTCGAAATCCGCGTCGACGGCGGTCACCATCGCGACCCGGCAGTCGAGCCCGCGCTCGCGAATCTCCGCGAGTACCTCGTCACCGACCAGGTCAGGCATCCGCCGGTCCAGCAAGACGACGTCGACGTCGTCGTCGAGCGCGTCGAGGGCCCCCTCGCCGCTGTAGGCCGTCCGGACCTCGTACCGGTCGCTCGCGTGTGCCGCGTACGCCTCGGCGACGTCGGGTTCGTCGTCGACGATGAGCACGACTGGCGTGTCCGAGGCTCCCATGTCCTTCCCTATGGGACGAGCGCCAGCAAAAAGGTTCGGGGCAACTACCCGCAGATGACCGCGTCGACACCCCGGTTTCCGTATCGGCGCCCTCGCTCCGCGTCAGCGGTCAGTCCCCGGCGACCAGATTCTCGTACTGGGCGCCGGTCTGTTTGAGCGTCGCCGTCGAGTAGAGCCGTTCGTGGTCGAACGGGAGATACTCGGCGGCGAGTTCGTCGACTTTCCCATCGACTGCGGCCTGCTCGCGGCCGTGGATCATGGTGAAGAGGTTGTAGTGCCAGCCCTGCTCGGGGCGGCGCGGTCGGTGATAGCACAGCGTCACGTAAGGGAGTTGGCCGGCGGCGACGCCGCGCTCGTCGAGTTCGTCGTCGGGAACGTCCCAGACGACCATGCAGTTGGCGTCGAACCCCGTCACGAGGTGGTTGACCACGCAACCGATGCGCTTGATACACCCGCCGGCGCGCAGGCGCTCGACCGAGTCGAGCACCGCCGCGACGTCCGTCGATCCGGTCGTCCCGTTCGCCTCGGCGGCTATCGCGGCGGCGATATCTCGATACGGCGTCGCGGAGAGCGGGAATCCGTCCTGGATCTCCAGCAGGACTCGCCGGTCGAGCGCCGGCAGGTCCGCGACGGCGGTTTCGCTGATCCTGGTCGCGTCCACGTCGGTCTCCTGGAGGCTCTCGCGGGCGAACCGGTCGCCGTTGACGACCGGGAACTCCAGGTCGATGTAGTAGTCGGTCAGCATCGGGAGGACCAGTACGTCGAGGCCGGTCCGGGCCTCGATGTCCGCGATAATCCCGTCGCGGCGCTCGCGTGAGGCTGCGGTCACGACGAACCACGCGTTCCACTCGTGGTCGCGGGCGTAGTTGTGGTTGACCTGCTGGTAGCCGTTGATAATCTCGGCCACCTCGTCGAATCGCTCCTCGGGGGCCCGGACGGCCGCGAGCGTCGAACTGCCGATCACGGGCGGGTTGAGGACGGCGCCGAACCGCCGGAAGATGCCCGCGTCGTACAGGTGTCGAACCCGGTCGAGGGCCTCGTCAGCGCTGACGCCGAGCGTCTCGCCGACGGTTTCGAACGGCCGCTCCCGAACCGGGAACCCACTCTGGAACCCGTCGATCAGTTGCGCGTCCACCTCGTCGACGCGGGTCCGCCACTCGCCCGTCCCCTGACTCATCGTCGGGGATTAGGAGTACAGGGGTGTATCGCTTTCGACTCCCTTCCCTCGGACGGGGCCGTCCCGGTGACTTCGGTGGCGGAAAACGCCACGAACGCCCACGAAACTCGGGTCGAACCGGACACGACCGAAGGTGCCGGACCGAAACGGGGGCGTTTTAGAGCGCGGAGACCGAACGGCTTCGTATGGCACAAGCGACCGAGCAGTACGGCGACTGGCCGCTCAAGCGGTTGATGACCGAGGTGGTCGGCTCCGGCCACAAGTCCGCCGACGACATGGACCGTACGCAGGCCCGCGAGGCGATGGGCCGGATACTCGACGACGAACCCGATCCGACGACGCTGGGCGCGTTCTGGCTGGCCAACCGCTGGAAGCGCAACAGCCCGGAGGAACTCGCGGCGTTCGTCGACGTGATGCGCGAGGAGTCCGTCGAGACGGCCGAACCCGACGCAGACCCCGTGGACTGTGGCGCCAACTACGACGGCAAGGGCCGCTCGGCGGTTCTCGGCGTCGCCGCCGGCCTTGTCGCCGCTGCCGCGGGCACGCCCGTCGTCGCCCACAGCGGTGACCGCGTCCCCACGCAGAAACAGGACGCCTACAAGCACGTTCTCGACGAACTCGGCGTCGAGACGGATCTCGCCCCCGCCGAGAGCGCCGACATGGTCGACGATGTCGGCTTCGGCTTCTACTACCAGCCCACCTTCAACCCCGGCATCGAGGCGCTGTGGGACCGCCGCGACCAGATGGGCGTGCGTTCGTTCGTCAACACCGTCGAGACGCTGGCGAACCCCGCAGACGCCGACGTGCACCTCGGCTCGTTCTATCACCTCGCCTTCGCCACCAAGATGACCGACACGCTCCAGGCCGCCGAGAGCCAGTCCGTCTCGCGGACCCTCTTCTTCCAGGGAATGGAGGGGTACGACGACATCCGGCCCGGAACGACCGTCGTCGCGGAGTGGGGGTCGGTACGGGGTAGTGACGGCGCCGACGAACTCGACGACTTCGAGATCGAGACCGCGAACTACGGCATGGACTTCGACAGCGAGGACCTGGGCGTCGAGGATGTCGCCGGTGAATCGGCCGCCATCACCGAGGCCGTGCTGACGGGTGAGCGCGACGACCAGTTCGCCGACGCCGTGGCGCTCAACGCCGCGCTCCGGATCTACGCCCGCGAGGACGCCGACTCCATCGACGAGGGACTGACGATGGCTCACGACGCGCTCGCGTCGGGCGACGCCGCGGACAGGCTCGACGCGCTCCGGTCGTTCTGAGCGACGGCGACTCGGCCTCTCGCGGACGTGGACATTCGTCGTTTTCGCGCCCGATCACCAGGGTTTTCATCACGGGCAGCCACTCCCTGCTATGAGCGACCTGACTGCGACACTACACACGTCCGAGGGGGACATCGAGATCGAACTCTACGACGAGCGCGTTCCCGAAACTGTCGGCAACTTCGTCGCCCTCGCCGAGGGCGCGAACGACTACGACGGCACCGAGGTCGGACCCGGCACCGGCGCGTGGGAGGACCCCGAGTCCGGCGAGAAGCGCATCGACCCGCTGTATTCGGACATCGAGTTCCACCGCGTCATCGCCGACTTCATGCTCCAGACCGGCGACCCGACCGGGACCGGCCGCGGCGGCCCCGGCTACACCTTCGACGACGAGTTCGACTCCGACCTGCGCCACGACTCCGCGGGGACCGTCTCGATGGCCAACCGTGGCCCCGACACGAACGGCTCGCAGTTTTTCATCACGCTGGACGCCCAGTCCCACCTCGACGACAAACACGCCGTCTTCGGCGACGTGATCGACGGCATGGACGTCGTCGAGGCCATCGGCAACGTCGAGACCGACCCCAGCGACCGCCCCATCGAGACGGTCCTGCTCGAATCCGTCGAGATCCACGACTGAACGACTGATTTCTTTTCCGACGGGACCGCGACCGTCTCAGTCGTCGCCGCGACTGGCCGCCGACTCGCCGTCACCGTCGATTTCGACGCCATCGGGCGGGTGATGGAGATGGCAGGCTACCTCGCGTCCGTCGCCGACCGACCGGAGCGCCGGCGCGTGCTCCTCACAGGGGGTCGTGCAGGCCGCCGCGAGTCGGTCGAGCGCACGCTCCTCATCGCCCCGGGCGACCGCATCGAGAGCGTCCGTCACTGCCTCCTCGACCGCTTCGTCGTCGATCGGTTCGGGGAGGTCGAACTCCGCCCGGAGCGCCCGCCGGACCTGCCGGTCGGTCAGGTCTGACTCGGACTCGTCCGCCTCTGCGTGCACTCGGACGAGCGCGTCGGCGTCGATTCCCTCGGCGAGCGTGACCCGGAGATCTACGACTCGTCGCCACGTCTCCTGGTCGAGGTCGACGCTTGCGGGCTGGATCACCGACGGACAGCGGGTGTGGAACCGACAGCCACTCGGCGGGTTCGCCGCCGACGGGACCGTTCCGGAGAGTTCAACCGGGTTGGACCTGACGTTCGGGTCCGGTTCGGGAATCGCCGAGAGGAGCGCTCGCGTGTAGGGGTGGCGCGGGTCCGCGAATAGGTCCTCGGTCGGGCTGACCTCGACGATTTCGCCGAGATACATCACCGCGACGCGGTCACAGACCTCGCGGACGACGCGCAGGTCGTGGCTGATGACCACCAGCGCGAGGCCGAGGTCGGCCTGCAGGTCGGCCAGCAGCGAGAGAATCTCGGACGTGACGGCGGCGTCGAGCGCGCTGACGGGTTCGTCGGCGACGAGTAGTCGTGGATTGAGAATCAGCGCGCGCGCCAACGCGAGGCGCTGGCGCTGGCCGCCCGAGAACGCGTGGGGATAGCGGTCGTAGTCCTCGGTATCGAGGCCGACGCGGACGAGGAGGTCCTCGCCGACCTCCCGGCGGTGCTCGCGGTCGGCGAGCCCGTGGATCCGGAGCGGTTCGGTGACCGACTCCCCGACGGTCATCCGCGGGTCGAACGTCGACGTGGGGTCCTGAAAGACGATCTGAGCGTCCCGACGGAAGCGCTTGCGGCGCTCGCCGGTGACCCCCGTGCCCGCGTCGCCGTCGAAGACCACCTCGCCGTCGAAGCGTACTTGACCCCCGGTAGGCTCTTCGAGCCCCAGCAGAGTCCGTGCCGTCGTCGACTTCCCACACCCGGACTCGCCGACCAGTCCGAGCGTCTCCCCGCGGTCGAGGGTGAACGAAACGCCGTCGACGGCCCGCACCGACCCCACCTCCCGCCGGAAGGGCCCTTCCGTCACTGGGTAGTGGTTTTTCAGGTCGCGGGCCGCAAGCAACGGGTCGTCGTCGCTCACGGTTCGTCCTCCGGCGATTCGTTGTCGTCACTCCGAGCGAAGGTATCACCGTCGTCAAGGGCGAGCGCGTCCCCGCCCTCCGGCGGGTCGCCCTCGATATGAGAGCGGTCGAACCCCGACTGGTGGAACAGGCAACTCGCGACGTGGTCGCTCGCGCCGTCGACCGGGACGAGGTCGGGGTGGCCGCCGCGGTGACACTCGCCGACGGCGTAGGCACACCGCGGTGCGAACCGGCAGCCATCGGGCGGATCGAGCGCGCTCGGCGGTTCGCCGCCGATCGACTGCCGAGCACCGCCACGACCGGGGAGACACGCCAGCAGCGCCCGCGTATAGGGGTGGCCGGCCCCGTGGAAGATTTTCTCGACGGGGCCGCGCTCCATCACCTTCCCGGCGTACAGCACGACCACCTCGTCGGCGACCTGCGCGACGACGCCGAGGTCGTGGGTGACAAAGAGGATCGCCATCCCGAACTCGGACTGGAGGTCAGCCAGCAACGCGAGGATCCCCGCCTGGACCGTCACGTCGAGCGCCGTCGTCGGCTCGTCGACGACGAGGAGGTCCGGCTCACCCGCCAGCGCTATCGCGAGACAGACCCGCTGTTTCTGCCCGCCGGAGAGTTCGTGGGGGTAGGTGTCGGCCACGGTCCCGGGGTTCGGGAGGCCGACGCGGTCGAGCAGGTCGACCGCTCGCTCGCGCCGGGCCGCCTTCCCCAGGTCGGTGTGTATCTTGAGCACTTCCGCGACCTGTCGCCCCGCGGTGTAGACGGGGTTCAGGGCCTCGCCCGGGTTCTGGAAGACGTGTGCGATCTCGTCGCCGCGGACCGACTGGAGTTCCCGCTCGGAGGCTTCGGTGAGATCCCGGCCCTTGAACCGGATCGTCCCCGAAATGTCGCCGGGCGGGGTGTCGATCAGTCGGGTAATCGACTCGGCGGTGACGGACTTTCCGGCGCCGGATTCGCCGACGAGACAGACCGTCTCGCCGGCCGAAACCGAGACGCTCACGCCGTCGACGGCGCGGACGGTGCCGCGGTCGGTGTAGAAGTACGTCCGCAGGTCCTCGACTTCGAGGAGCGGCCGGTCGGCCGTCGCTTCCTCCGTGGATCTGTCGGTCATCGCTCCCTCCGCGGGTCCATCGCGTCGTTGAGCGCGTCGCCGACGAAGAAAAAGGCCATGACGGTCAGAAACAGGAAGACGCCGGGGACGGTGCTGACCCACCACGCGGTGGCGAGGTCACCGCGACCGGCCGCGATGGTCCGGCCCCAGCTGAACACGTCCGGGTCGGTGAACCCGAGGAAGGCAAGCGTCGCCTCGCCGAGGACGAACGTCGGGACGGCAAGCGTGGCCGCGGTGATGACGGTCCCGCTGACGTTGGGGATGACGTGGTGCCGGACGACCCACCACCGGCTCGCACCGGCGGCCGCGGCCGCGTCGACGTACCCCGCCTCGCCCCGCTGGAGCGCCTCCGAGCGGACGAGCCGGCCGATCCCCTCCCAGCCGAACGCGCCGTAGAGCACGACGACGAGCAGCAGGCTCGGGCCGTAGAGATAGAGGGCAAAGAGCAACAGGACGAAGACGGGGAACGTCTGCTGGAGGTCGACATAGCGCATCAGCACCTCGTCGACGTAGCCGCCGAAGTGGGCGGCGACGCTCCCGACGACCGTCCCGAGCGTCACCGCGATGAACGTCGCAGTCACGCCGACGACCATGCTGACGCGCATCCCGTAGACGACGAGGTTCCACAGCGGCCGCCCCTGCGCGTCGGTCCCGAGCGGGTAGGTCCACGACCCACCGGCGACGACGGGCTTCCGATAGGCACGCCCGAAATCCAGCAGTTCGTTGGGATTTTTCCAGACCAGCGGGCCGACCAGACCGACGGCGAACACGGCCAGCAGGAACCACAGCGACGCCACGGCGGCCCGGTTTCGCCGGAACTGCCGCCAGTAGCGGGCGGCCATCCGCGGCCGTCTCGTCAGGAGACGGCCGACCCGGGCCACCCCGACGACGAGCACGAGCGCGAACAGCCACTGGACGCCGGTCACGTCCCACGTGAGGACGCCCGGAACGTCGACCGTCGGCTCCCCGTCGGCCACCACGAGGGCGTCGTAGCCCAGCAGGGCAACCAGTCCGACGAGCGCGAGCGCTTCGGCGGCCGCCCAGCGGGTGATCGCGAGACCGCGCTCGGCGTCGACGCGCTCCCAGTCGATCCCCTCGAAGGTCCGCCGTGTGGCGTCGGACCGCGTCTCGTCGCTTGTGCCGTTCGCGGGAGGAGCGTCGCTTGTGCCGTTCGCGGGAGGAGCGTCGCTCGTGTCGTTCGCGGGAGGAGTGTTGCCAGTCATCACCGGTCACCGTAGTCGATCCGCGGGTCGAGAATCACGTAGGCCAGGTCCTGCAAGAGGTTGCCAAGGATGGCGATCACGACCGGGAAGAGCGTGATCACGAGGACGAGCTGGGTGTCGTTCCCGCGGATCGCGTCGAGGTAGAGTCGCCCGAGACCGGGAATCGCGAAGATCTGTTCGACGACGATCGATCCCGCGAACAGGACCGTCAGCACCTGGACGACGAGGATGGTCGACAGCGGAACGAGCGCGACCCGGAAGACGTGCCGGGTCAGGATCCGCCAGCCCGAGGCGCCCTTGGCGCGGGCAGTCCTGACGAAATCGGCGGCGACGTACTCGAGAGCCTCGGCGCGGCTGTACCGCATCTGGCTGGCGACGCTGGCCGTGGCAAGGACCGTCGTCGGGAGGACCAGCTGTCGCGCGTTCGCGACGGTGAACGTGTCGATGCTCGGGTCGTAGAACGTCCTGAAACTCAGCGGCTCCAGCGATAGTCCAAGGACCGTCGCGTCCTGGAACCAGACGCCCGAGACGAGGATGAGCACGATGGCGAACCAGAAGTTCGGGATCGAGATACCGACGTAGGCGACGAACGACCCGACGTAGTCCGCGGCGGTGTGCTGATTGACCGCCGTGTACAGGCCCACGCCGTAGCCGACGACGACCGAGACGGCCATCGCCGGGACCGCGTACTGGACGGTGTGGCCCCACGACTCGCCCAGTGCTTCCATCACCGGTTCGTTCTGGCTCACGCTCCAGCCCCAGTCGAGAGTGAACACCGAGGTCACGAAATCGAGATACTGGACGTGGGCCGGGCGGTCGAGGCCGCGCGCGGCGAGATACCGTTCCTGGGCCTGTTCGGGACTCAGCCCCTGTGCGGCGGCTTCCGCGGCCGCCACGTCGGCGCCCGGGTCCGGCGAGAGCCACAGCAGGACGAACGTGGCCGACACGGCGATCCACGTGGCGACGGCGGCCCAGGCGACGCGGCGAGCGGCGTACCGTTTCAGTCCCATCTGTCTTCGGTGCGTGGTCGGTTCACGTTGGATCGATACGAAAGTTGGCCTCGGGTGTCGGGTGTCGGCCCGCGAGAGTCAGGTGTCGGCCCGTGCGGGTCAGCTGTCCGTCCTCGTGAAGGAGAGCCGCCGCGGGTCGACATCGCTGAAGAAACTCCGCACCTCGGGCAAGCCGCCGACCGACCGCCGGAACGCCTCGATGCGGTGGTTGTTGTGGGTCCACAGCACCGGCAGGTCGCGGCTCAGGAACCCGAACAGCTCCTCGAGTTCGGCGGTTGCGGCTTCCGCCGTGCTCGCGCCCGCGGCGGCATCGAGCGTCCCGGCGATGTCGTACTCCCCCGCGTCGTACCCGAGGAAATTGAACGATCCTTTCTCGGTCATGACGCCGCGGATCGCCTGCCAGGGGGCGTAGGCGGCGGTGCTGAACCCGACGCCGTAGAGCAGGTCCCACGGCTCGGCGCTGACCGACTGGTCGGCCGGCCCGCCGTTGTACCCCCGCGGCGGGTAGTCGGGTTCGCCCTCGAAATCCGGGTTGTTGTCGACGCTGTTGCGGAGGTACGTCGAGACGAGTTCGCCGAAGGGCCGCCCGGTCGTCTCGACGTCGAACCCGACCTCCTCGAGGCTCTGGCGCACGAAGTTCGTGACGAGGTCGCCCGTCTGCGTGGTCGTGTCCGCCACCCAGCGCAGGGTCTGTTGCTCGCCATCCGGGTTGATGAGCGCGCCGTCGTCGTACTCGTAGCCGTCGGGCGTTCCCGCGGCGATCTTCTGCCGGGCGAGTTCCGTGTCGGCCCCAAACGTCTCGATGGCCTCGTCGCTGTAGTACGGCCCCCACCGCGGGTGGAACGTGTCGATCGGGTTGGCGTTGCCGTCGAAGATCTCCTCGATCAGCGTGCCGGTATCGAGCGCGTGGGCGAGGCCCTGTCGCACCTCGCGACTGTCGCCGATTGGGGCCCAGCCGTTCGCGCGGTGGTTGAGACTGATCCAGTTGATGCCGTCGCCGTAGGTCGAGGTCCAGACGGTGACGTCGTCCTCGCCGGCGATCTCGGCCTTGCGTCGCGCCTCGACGCCGGTCTGGGTGATGTCGCCCGACCGGATGGCCGAGTACGCTGTCGACTGTTCGTCGAACACCCGGTAGGTGTACCGTTCGAGCGCGGGGCTGTCCGCGAAGGCGCCGTCATCGACGTCGTCGGCGTCCGCGAGGTAGTAGTCGTCGTTGCGGGCGACGGTCATCCGCGACCCCGCCTCGTAGCTCTCGAGGGTGAACGGCCCGAGGTTGCCCACGATGTTCGCGTTCCGGATGTCCTCGTGTCTGGCCACCTGCTGGCGGTACGGCGTCGACGGCGTCGTCCCGGCGTCGGGTTCGATCTCGGACTGGACGAACTCTTTCGGGAGCGGGAGCGCGTACAGCAGGGGGTCCTCGTGGAGGAAGTTCGCGCGGGACTGGGGGAGGTGTGCCTCGAAGGTCAACTCACCGGTCCGCTCGTACTCGATCGGGTCGCCGCCGACGCTGAGAAACGACGACTGGGCCCACGAAGCCCACCCCGACCAGAAGACGTTCCTGACGTTCCAGACGTACGTCTCGGCGTCGAGCGCCCCGTAGCCGGCGCCCCACTCCAGGCCGTCGCGGACCTCGTAGCTGACCGTCCGCGCGTCGTCGGACAGCTCCCACGACCGCAGCCAGCGACCCTGGAACCCGACCGGGTCGTCGTCGACGACGCCGCCGCCGTCGTACAGGAGGTTCAGCCGCGCCTCCGTCGCCTCGTCGCCGATGGACAGCGGGTTCAGGTCCTGTCCGCCGGTGTTCGTTCCGTGGATGAACTCCCGGCCGTCCGATCCGTCGTCGCTGGCAGTCCCGTTCCCGCCGGACCCACACCCCGCCACGGAGACGGACACGCCGGCCGCGAGCGCCGCGAGAAGCCGCCGCCGGGAGACGGCTGGAGGACTGGTATCGCGTGACATTAAATTTAAGTAGAATTTCGCCCACAAAAGGGTTTGGAAATTTTCACCGCATACATCTGTATATTATTGAGTGAAATCAAAATTCAGTGACCATTAGGTCAGTTCTGTCCGGGCGTATCGGTCGGGAGGTCAGTCAGGTGGGTTCTTCGGCACACCCTGGGCTCGGCGAACCGGGCCGTTGGACTGGTCGGCGTTGCGGAGAGCGGGCGTTTCGCGGACCGTAACCGCTTTTCGGGAGGGGGGCGGAGGGATGGACGCGCGAGGGTGGCCGAGTTTGGACAAAGGCGGCGGGCTTAAGACCCGCTCCCGTAGGGGTCCGTGGGTTCGAATCCCATCCCTCGCATCTACGACGAACGGACGTGAGGAGTGATGCGAGTGGGGATTCGAAGCAGAGAAGTCGCAGCGACCGAGCAGAGCGAGGTCGACCGTCTTCGCGTGGTTCGAATCCCATCCCTCGCATGAACCGGGCCGAGCGGACGCGAGGCCCGTGTGAATCGCTGATGGATTCGAAGCCAATCAGTCGCAGGCCCGGAACGGCCGAACGGAGTGAGGCCACACGCCCGGACCGTCTGACTTCGGTTCGAATCCCATCCCTCGCACGAGCGCGCGACGCGATGCGTGTGAGGTGTATCAGGTGTTTCTGGACGAGGTAGTGTGAAAGGAGTTCCCGCTTGGTTACAGCGTCTCGATCGGTGGGCGCCGAAAGCCCTCAGCCCGCTCGCTAGCCGTTGTTGTGACCGCGGTCGACCCTGAGCGATGAAAGCCCTCGACCCGCTAGCGGGTCGCTTCGCTCGCCGTTCGGCTTCGAGGCTCTCATTTCGTTCGAGCCTCGCGTGCCTCGCCCTTTCGATCCACCAGGACCGCGGCCGCACAGCACCGCAGGCGGCCACACGCCTCCCCAACCGACTGCGATGTCGTCGGGCGACTGTAGTGATCGTCAGAACTTCTGATCGAGTGTGGATGAGTGGTCAGTAGCGACCGTGGACAGGTTGGTTTCAGAAATGTTCCACTACGAACTGCCCGTTTATATGCGGGTATCGAAATAGGTGTCTGCAGACCATCTAAGGCGGGTTTTGAACAGGTGAGTTTCCGAATCGCCCTTCACGCCGGATTTTCGGAAACCGCATTAAAACTCTCTGTTTCCATTCTATACTCTTTTGAAGGCGTCTAAGCTATCGATCGGCTAACTATACAAAACTTCCAGTGATCACTAGTGTCGCCCGACTGCCAGCGAGACCAACGGTCTCGCCCTGCTCACTCGCTTCGCTCGTTGCGCTCCTCATCCACCGTCAGAGCACGCTCTGACGAGCCCCCGTTCGCATTGCTCACGGCTTCGCCGTTCGCGACCGTGGTTCTCGCGCTGCTCGAACCACGCGCCGCTCACGAAGACCTCGCGCGACGCCGCCTCGCGATGAAACGCGAGCCGGCGCGCGCCACCGCAACTGCTCGGGAGACGTACTGTACCGAGCACTGTCGGAGGGACGATGCACCGTCCAGCAGTTTCGCAGACCACTTCGTATCACTCGCGACATATTATGTGTTCACGGAGACCCGGGCAGAGAAGTCCCGTCCTGGAAAGCGACCGGCGGGGAGCGACCCGGAACGTCGTCACGAGAGCACGTCAGTCGGTCGGCGCCACCGGCATCGCGTCGACCTGTGCGGGGTCGCTCGCCATCTCGAAGGCGTCGAGGAAGTCCGGGACACTGTAGACGCGGTTCCCGTCCTGATGCGGGAAGACGCCGCGTAGTTCGTCATCATAAACCGTCAGACAGAGAACCGGGAGCGACAGGACTTCTTCGGTCCGGCCGACAAGCGACGTGACGGTCCGGCGCTCGAACGGCGGCGAGATGGTGCGGTCGTGCTCGTCGGCCCACTCCCGGATGGATTCGTAGGCCCGTATGACGTCCGTGTGTCTGGTGTGTCCCGAGAGCGTCACCTTGTCGGGCCACGTCTGGACGTCGACGTCAGTGAGTTCGCCCTTCGCCTCGAGCGCGTCGAGTCGGTCGATGACTTCGATCTGTCGGTCGCTGACCGGCCGCCGCGTCCAGAGTCGCACGAAAACCCCGTCGGCCTGTGGCGCAACCTCGTCCCCCCTGTTCCCGCGTGTGTCTGCCCCCCTGTTCACGCTCGCGTTACTCCCCTCTCGCTGGTTTAGCTCTGTCACGGTAGATCACCGTGTTTGTGAATGCCACACAGGGCAACAAGTAGCTTTCGGCGACCGTAATTTGATAGTTCGGGCGAAATCGCTGGTCGCTGTGTGGTTGCCGGTCGCGAAGAACGGCCAGTGACGGCGAGAAAGACCGGTTCAGGCCTTGCCGAACTCCCAGCCGGAGCGTTCGAGTTTCTTCTCCTCGACGCGGTCGATTGCGTCTTCGAGTTCATCGGCGGACCCGGCCGCGCTTGACTGTGTGAGTTCGAGCGCGCGTTCGAGCGACTGCTCGGCCGCCTCGAAACGGTCCTGTGCGCGGTCGCTGTCGTCGTCGGCGTCGCCCTCGCGCTCGCACTCCCGTGCGTGTTCGCGGAGCGCGGTCACGCGCTTGGCGTCGACCCAGGCGAGCTGGTACTCGATGGCTTCGGTCGAGAGGCCGGCGACGTCGCCCCAGTCGGCGTCGAGGGCCGCGCGGTAGCGCTCGGCGACGGTGTCCCAGCAGTCGGCGGCGTCGAGGTGGTCCCCGGCCGCGCGCGCCTCCGCGATTCCGGTTTCCACGTCGGCGAGGAACTCGTCGGTGAGCGAGTCGACGCGGTCGGTCAGCGTCGCGAGGCGCTCCTCGACATCCTCGGGCGGGTGGTCGCTGTCCTCGACGGTTTCGCGCGCGCGGTCGACCGCCTCGGCGGCGTCCGCGAGCGCGACGAGGGCGTCCTCGTCCCACGTGCCGTCCTCGCGCGCGTCGGCGATCTGGTCGACGTTCGTCTCGGCGCGTTCGAGCCACGCGCCGACGCGCCGTCGCTCGAGTTCGACCTCGACCTTGTTTATCCGGGCGCGTATCTTCTCGGCCGGTGCCTCGTCCTCCCGCATGGCCGCGTGGCGTGCCGACGAGAGGTGTGACTTCGCGCTCAGCGCCATCTCGCGGGGCTCGCGCCCGTTGGCACAGCGCTCCTCGAAGTCGGCCATCTCGGCGCGGGCCTGGGCGAATGCGCTCCGCATGTCGACCCAGCAGTCCCCCACGCGGTCGATGAAGTCCTCGGCGGCCTCCAGGTCCCCTTCGCCCGGGTCGAAGACGACCTCCTCGTCGTCGGTCTTGACGACGAGCTTGCTACTCAGGAGCCCGCTCCTGACGTGGCTGGCCGTCAGGTCGGTCATCTCGATCTCGATCTCGACTTCCTCGGGCTGGTCCCCGAGGACGAACAGGAGGCGCGAGTCAGTTACGAGAGCGTACGCGTCGTGGTCACCGCTTGGCTCGACCGTCGTCTCGCGCCCGTCTTTCGTGTACTGGATAGTCCCGTCGTTGGCGAGAACGTGTGCGAGTTGCTCGTCGTCGGCGAGGAGATCGGCCAGCGGCCCGGGGTCGGCCTCCGAAGAACCCGACCCACCCGTCAGGTTCTCCGATAGATCAGTGACTCGGTCAAACATATCCCTGTGTCTTATCCATACTGTTACGACGAGGGGTAATAATCTTCCGTGTAGTTTTTCACGTCCTGATGACACCAGTGGTCGGCTGTCGGGGTCGCGTCCGGACCGCGGCCAGTGTGGCGTGACGGCTCCCGGCTGGCGTGGGCCTGTGGCCGACGCGACGCCCCGAGACCGACGCGACGCCCCGCGGCCGACGCGACGCCCCGAGACCGACGCGACGCCCCGCGGCCGGCGTGGGGCCCGTTCCCTCGGAACCCTTTTCCGGCCGACTCGCGTACGAACGTCCACCAATGGGCATCGGCGGATCGGACATGTACCGACAGCAGATCCTCGATCACTACAAGAACCCGCGCAATTACGGCGAGATCGAGGACGCCACGTTCACTCACGTCGGGGAGAACCCGATGTGCGGCGACACCATCGAGATGGACGTCGTCCTCGACGACGACGAGGGCCGCATCGAGCGCGTCGCCTTCCGCGGCGACGGCTGTGCCATCTCGCAGGCCTCGGCCTCGATGCTCTCCGAGCGACTCGCGGGGATGACCGTCGAGGAACTCGAATCGATGGACCGCGACGATATCACCGATATGCTCGGCGTCGACATCTCGCCGATGCGCGTCAAGTGTGCGGTCCTCGCCGAGAAGGTCGCACAGGACGGCGCGGAGATCTACTTCGGCGAGAAGGACATCGACATGACGAAAACCGAGAGCGACGACCCCGACGTTCCCGACGAGTAACCGACCTGCGTTCTTCTACCGGTCCGCGTTCCTATCGTTCGGTGACTCGATTCCAGATGGGTAGCCGCGCCGTCCGGCGCCGTTCGCCGGTGTGGTCCGGCCGCGAGTCTTGGGCGCTCCGCGCTCGCTCACCGGCGTGGTTCGGTCACGACTCCGGCGCCTCGACGACCGCTTCTTCGCCGTCCGCGCCGCGGACGACGACGGCGTGGCGCGTGTGGCGGGCGTGGGTCTCGGCCCATCGCGTCGCGGCACGCTCCCCGAGATGTTCGGAGGCCTCGGGACAGCGCCGACAGTCCGCGCGCCAGGTCGCCACGTCGTCGGGGAAGTGGCCGGTGTGGCGCCGGTGGTCGAGCGCGAACTGCTCGACGGCCTGGTTGCCGACGCCGAGGTCGTCGAGTTCGTAGCCCAGATCCCACGCGCGGCCACACCGCGAGCACGTGACCGTCGGCGTGTCGTCGACGTCTTCGGCGGGCGGTGTGTCGTCGACGCCCTCGGCGGGCGGTGTCTCGTCGGCCGATGTCTCGTCGGTCACTGGCCGTGCCTTTCCGCTGGACTGCCTTGGTCCTGTTGCCGGTGCCGAAGTCGGTCGGTCGTTCCAGCGGCGCGGCCGCGGAAACCGGGAGGTCTTTCAGCCCGAATCACGGTTCGACGAATACACCGTATGAGAGACGAGCGCGCCGCACCGGGGTCGTTCCGGAGGTCCGCGCTGGCAACGGAGGTCTGCGCTGTCAACGGAGGGCCAATAGTGTCCACGGAGGGCCGACAGTGGTGACCGCGCGTCTGCGGGGACTGGGGCGGTTCGACGCGCTCGTGCTCACGTCGCTGGTCTGGTTTCTGGGGAAGTTCCTGCGCTACGCGTTCCCGCCGCTCTTTGGCACACTCGGCGAAACCTACGGCGTCTCGCGGGCCGCGCTCGGGACGGCCTTCACCGCGTTCATGCTCGTCTACGCGGCGATGCAGTTCCCGTCGGGCGTGCTCGCCGATCGGGTGGGGTCGGTCCGGGTGATCGCCGGCGGGGCGCTCCTGGCCGCGGGCGGCGCGCTGGCGCTGACCGTCGACTCCCCGTTCGTCGTCCTCGTCGCCGCGATGTGTTGCATGGGTGCCGGTACGGGCACGTACAAGACCGTCGCCGTCGAGTTGCTCTCGCGGGTCTACCCCGACCGGACCGGGCGCGCCCTCGGCGTCTTCGACACCTTCGGCACCTTCGGCGGCGTCGCCGCCCCCGCCGCTGTCGTCCTCGTCACCGGACTCGCGGGCGTCGTGGGCGCGCCCTGGCGGACGCTGTTTCTCGCGGGCGGCCTCGCCGGTCTCGCGGTGACCGTCGCCTTCGCCGTTCGTGTCCCCCGACGGCTCGCCGTGCGGAGCACGAGCGACGACGACGGACCGGATATCGACGACGAACTGGGCACCGGCGACGGACCGGGCACCGACACGACTGCCGGAGACGAGTCGACCGAGAGCGGTGGGGTCCGGGCCTATCTCGCGCTCTTTCGACGGCCGCGCTTTGCCGCCTTCGTCACCGTCACCATCCTCTTCTCGTTCGCGTACAACGGCACCGTGGCCTTCCTGCCGCTGTATCTGGCCGACGAGACGGCGCTGACCGCGGCCACCGCGAACCTGCTTTTCAGCGCGCTGTTCGTCGTCAGCCTCGTCCAGTTGGTCACCGGCGAGGCGAGCGACCGGGTCGGCGCCACGCCGGTCATGGCGGGCACGCTCGGCGTCGCCACGGCGGGACTGGTCGGCGTCCTCGCGCTCTCGGCGACCGCCGGCCCGCTGGTCCTCGGTGGCTGTGTCGTCGCGCTCGGCCTCGGCGCCCACGGCTTCCGGCCGGTTCGGGGCGCCTACCTCCTCACAATCGTCCCCGACGACGTCGCCGGCGGGGGTCTGGGTGCCGTCCGCACGCTCCTGATGGGCGCCGGCGCCGTCGCGCCCGCCGTCGTCGGCGTCCTCTCCGAGACGGTCGGCTTTCGGCCCGCGTTCGCGCTGCTCGCGGCCGCGCTCGTCGCCGCGACCGGGCTGGCCGCCGTGCTGTGGCTCGTCGAGCGGTGAACTGAGCGCGATGGGCCATTTTCGGTGCGCGAACACTTCGCGACCGGAGCCGCAGACAGCGTGAAAGCCCCTGCAGCAACGTCCACAACGGCAGACGGCGTGAAAGCCCCTGCAGCAACGTCCACAACGGCAGACAGCGTGAAAGCCCCTGCAGCAACGTCCACAACGGCAGACAGCGTGAAAGCCCCCGCTCGCTCGCCCGTTCTGACTCGCTGCGCTCCTCGACCGCTGGCCTGCGGTGCTTACATCGTTCGCTCTTGCGTAGGAGATTGTTGACGCTGCTGAGCGGTGGCTGTGGAGTCGAAGAGGACAAGGGCACCGCGTCAGCGGTGCCCGACACGAATGATTCCGCTGGATGTGTTCGGATCGGAATCGGTCGCAGCGGACCTGCTGCAACAGGTTCGCTGGCGTGACGGTGTTACCTGTCCTCGCTGCCGTTCT
>Ga0207719_100242_pt1 | contig 41020 bp, 45 predicted proteins | sample A23P1SouthBayCA_2_FD_187279 | JGI IMG/M metagenome (GOLD analysis project Ga0207719, IMG submission 187279) | Aerobic enrichment media microbial communities from Eden Landing Ponds, California, USA - A23 P3 (3) (SPAdes) | ecosystem: Environmental > Aquatic > Marine > Unclassified | place... | reverse complement strand
CGCATACCTATAGTGGATTGAATCCTATCTCCGCATTTTCACTCAGTTAATCACAAAATTGTTATAGTGGCTTGGGGTGTACCATGAACCCGGCACGCGACTCGGAAATTGTGTCCCAACCACAACCCGATGCGTGCCGGCCCCAGCCACTCACCGTGGCTGGATTTCGATACAACCGAGGCTCCGTAACTATGAGTTCTGATTCCTTCGACGATCCCCGTTCGGCGGCCATCGAGCAACTCGAACAGTTCGGCCTCAGTGCGTATGCCGCACGAACGTTTGTCGCCCTCGTGAGCCTCGGCACGGGCACGGCCAAGGACGTCAGTGGCGTCTCTGACGTCCCCCGTACGCGGGTGTACGACGCGATAGAAGAACTCCACGACAAAGGACTAGTCGACGTACAGCAGTCGTCGCCCAAGGAGTTCTGGGCGATTTCTGGTGAGACCACCGCCCGGAAGTTCGAACGGGAGATGGACCACCGACTCTCGGTGCTGACGGCAGCGCTGGACGAACTGGAACCGGTCGAGCGTACCGAAGAACAGCGTGGAGTCTGGACGGTCGACGGCCAGGCAGCAATCACCGACCGCATACTCGAGTTCGTGAACGACGCCGAAGAGGAGATTGTCTACATGACCGTCGAGGACCTCCTCACCGAGGATATCATCGACGCGTTACGAGCGGCCGCAGACCGCGGTGTGAGGATTAGCCTCGGCGGCGTCTCGCCGGACGTCCAAGACGAGATTCAGGAGACGATTCCCGGTGCGGAACTGTTCGAATCGCTGTGGGTCTGGTCGGACACGCCCGCCGGTCGGCTCATGATGGTCGATGAGAGACAGACGCTCGTGAGCGTGCTCGTCAACGGTGTGGAGGCCACGCCCACGGACGCACGGTCGGAGACGGCAATCTGGGGCACAGGGCAGATGAACAGCCTCGTGGTCGTGTTGAAAGCGATCTTCACCTGGCGGCTGGAGAACGACGATGGCATCGAGTAGGCACAGAAACGAACTTCTGAATGTAGTCCTCACCATCAAAAGAGGAGACCACCATGTCTGATACGTCCGAGCGAGCATCCAGGGGAGACGAACACGACGGAGAAGACGAGACAATTCGCGCCCAATACGAGTGGTCGTCGACAGCCCCCTCGACGGCGGTTATCGAGACCGTCGCGATCGCTCTCGACCGTGAGCCAACGACCATCGAACCACTGTACGAGTCCATCGACCCTGACGCGTTAGATACACTTCTTCGGCAGAATGGCTCTTCAGCGGCTGCGAACGGTGTAACTGTCTCATTCGTGGTTGCCGACCGCCAGGTCACGGTTCACAGCCGTGGCGATGTAGTCGTCCGAGCACACTCCCTCGAGTGATATTCTATCCACTCGGTGGCGCTGGTTCATATCGAACCCGTGAATGGCTTTCTTGATCACGAGCAACGCAATATCGTTCTGGTGGAGGAGTTATCCGGCTCAGGGATGCGATCCATTCTGCAGTGTTGACCGGACCGGCGTGACTGCTGTCTCACACGTTCTACAGGTGTCCTTGGTTTGAGCGATATACACGGCTTCACAGGAGGGACACCGGAAGAGTTCCGAAGATGCACGCTGATCTGGTGACGAGCTATTACTACCATCGGAGCCATTCCGTGGTGTGGTCGTTGTCTGCCCTCCGTCCGCAGAATCTCCTCGAAGCCGTGTAATTTCGTTCGTGATCCGTTCAAACATGCATTACACCGGGTCGTGGAACAGGCATATAATCCGATGAATTTCACTACGCATTCTGTTTTGATCAATTGAATCAACGCCGACACCTCATCCTGGGCCAGTCTCGGAACTCTCGACGCCAGTCATTGAGACGATTTCTTGGGCGTCTCTCGCCCAGCGTTTCGTATGGCTTCGAGCCGTGACTCTCGTCGGGCAGTCTTTCGACGGATTGCTCAGCACGCCTACACGGAGTGGCCAGCGTACAGGTCGACGCCATTGTACGACCGAAGCTCGCTTGACGGGCTGGAGGCCGACATCCAGACCGTCTCACAGACCTGGTTCAGACACGACCGCCACGAGTCGGTCGAGACGTTTGTCTACTCGCTCCCGCTGGCGTATTTCAACTTCGACGTGCACGACCGCTATGTGGCCCCGACTCGCTACGGGATGGAGACCCTCTTTCGCGTGTTTGTCCTGAAAGAGCTCCACGGATGGGATCATGAGACAGCACTCGTCGAGTATCTTGAGCGACGTCCAGCACTCTGCGAGCACTTGGGTCTGGAGACAGTCCCGGACCAGTCGACGTTGTGGCGCAGTTGGCACGAACGATTCAGCGACGGGCTTCGAGAAACAGTTCAAAGCGCCGCTCGAACGATTCTGATCAAAGCGCAAAACGCGGGTGTCGCTATCCCACGTGACCCAGAACGGTGTCCTCCATCTCACCGTGACGAAGAGGACAGAGCAGACCCAGACAACCAAGGTCTCCTCGACGAGGCAGCAACGATTACGGACCACGTCAGCCGCGTTGTCTTCCCCGCGTTCTCGTTAGATCGTGGAGATGGTTGTGAGATCCACGAGAACGCCTTCTGGGACTTACAGACGTATCTCGGACTTCGCGAGCGGCTGGCTGCCAACGAGGGGGCTCGCAGCTTCGTGTATGAATCGACGCGTGACCGGACACCGCTGGGGCACGCCCATCGCGAGCACATTCGTGACCTCTCTATTGGAGAGGTTCGAGAGATGTACCGACAGGCTATCAATCGACTGCTGAATGAAGTTTCGGAGACGGAGGAGTTCTTCCGATCTGGAATCGTCGCAATCGACATCACCGAAGCCGATCCCTTCACCGGTGATCGAACGGGCCATGAGGACGAAATCATCGGGACGAAAGAGAAGACCAACGAGTACGCCTACCAGTGGGCGACGATACAGTTGGTCGGCAATGCAGTCCCGCTCGTCCTTGATGCCCGCCCGGTACAAAAGGGGGAGTCACGCAAGGAGATCGTTGAGGACTTGCTCGATTCGGCTGAAGAGGTCGTCCACGTCGATAACGTGCTGATGGATCGCGAGTTCGATAGTCAGCACGTCCTGGAAATGATCAGTCAGCGCGGGCTGTCGTACGTCGTTCCGAAGCGGATGCAGACGAGCGAGAAGGCCCAGGCCAAGCGGTTGCTCCAACGCGACCAAAACCGCTACGAAACCGACCGGAAGCTCCACCTCGGAAAGAATGAGTGGCACGAGACGACGCTGATCTATCGGCGGAAAGAGGACTCAGAACACGACGACTATCGACAGTATTCGGTGTTCATGACGAATTGTGGGAGCGGTCACCTCACTGAGTACGGCTATCGGTGGGAAATCGAGAGTGGCTACAGATCGATCAAACGGTTCATGGCGGCGACGACGTCGAAGGATTTCGGGTTGCGATTCTTCTACTTCGCGTTCGCGTGTCTGCTGTACTCGATCTGGCGAGCCGTGGATCTGCTGGTTCAGGCCGCACTGACCGATGAGTACCAGCATTCGCCGATTGTGACGGCCGACAATACGCTCACGCTGCTGAAGAAGGAGACCGGAATCGGGTAGATAGCCGTCCAGTCCGAGCTAGTGCCGATTTTTCTGAGTGGCAACGCTGTCGGTACACTCAGAAATTCCTTGATATGGTTGGTATTACGACAGAATAGACCGTTCGAGAGGCGAGTCGAAGCAGTTTCTGATCGCAGATTCGGTCGAAACCACGCATCACAGCCCCGCTAAACCCGCTGTAGTCTCAACTTCCAGGCGCTATCAGTAGTTGAGGCCGGTCATCTCAATGCATATGCCTCAAGCCCTCTCTGCTCAGTGGTTCAGAGTTGGTCGATCGGCTTATTGATGATCCGGAAGACTTCGCTTGCCCGGTAGAACCGATTCCGTTTTTTCCCGGTGAGTTCTTCGAGTATTCCGTCGTGTTCGAGCTGTCCGATCAGTCGGTTGGCTGTGCTGTATTCGACATCCAACCAGTCGGCTGCTGTGTTCACGTCCAAGTACGGATCTTCGAAGAGCCGCATCACCAGTTCGAGGATATTCTCAGACCGCTCGCTCTGGTAGCGCTGTTGATAGTCTTCTCGGAGGTCAACTAGCAGGTTCGCACGCTGATGGGCCTCATCTGCTTGCGACTGCACGCCACGCAGGAAAAACAGGAGCCATTCTTCCCAGTCACCGCGCTGGCTGACTGCCAAGAGATGATCAACGTATGCTGACCGGCGTGCATTGAAATACGAACTGAGGTAGAGATATGGTTCGGGCAAGAGACCGTCACGCTGCAAGAGGAGACTGATCAACAGCCGCCCCAGCCGTCCATTTCCATCGAGAAACGGGTGAATCGTCTCGAACTGGTAGTGAATCAGCCCGATTCGAAGGAGCGGATGAAGATCTGTATCCTGGTTTGCATACTCGAGTAAGTCTTCGAGAAGGCCTGGAATCTCGTTCGGTGGTGGTGGCACGTACCTGGCGTCCTGAATGTATGGCGTACTGCCGATGAAGTTCTGGGTCGTGCGGAGTTCCCCAGGGTCAGCCTCATCCCCACGAACACCCGAAAGCAACCGGTCGTGCATTTCGCACAATAGCTCGACAGTAACTGAATCTCCAGCTGTGATCGCATCTAATCCGTGCGTCAGCGCGTGCAGATAGTTGACGACTTCCTGGGTTCCCTGTTGCCTGTCTTCGTCGATGAGGGCTTCCTGTCCGGCCTCGTAAGCGTAGATATCTGACAGGGTAGCATGTGTTCCTTCGATTTGTGAGGATTCCAGTGCTTCCTTTCGGATGAACGGTTCAATCAGGATTTCTCTGGAGCCGACCCGTGGGCCGATACCGTGGAGCCGACCGAGTGCCTGTGTCGCCTCTGCCAGTGGTGTGATGAGCTGTTCAGTGCTGATTGAAGGAGGGAGTGGATCAGGCCGGAACGCTGAATACGTCCCCTTCGGTGTCGTCGTAGGAACGATTTCACCGGGAGCCGCCTCGTCGAAGTCATCTCGCTCCATCAGTGGTATCCATACAAATATGCCGGTCACTATTGGTGTTTTCGATGCTAAATCAAAATAGCAGGACGATTGATTGCGCGGTCATAACTACTCAGGTGATAGGATTGAGATACATCTTTTCGCTCATATGCCGCACATTGTTGATAGAGAGCTGTCTTGCGATTCTGTGGCGGGCCGGGCAAGTCGAGAACGCACGACTCAGCAGTTCTGACGGCCAGCTACTGAATGAGGTTCACTACGAGAGGCTGTATCAACAATCTCCTACAGAAGAGCGTACATCTTTTTTTATCTTGCAGCGGGCTCAGAACGTACCATGCCCTGTCACGTCTGACCCAGGAAGTAGCCCCTGTTGACCCCAACGACTACGCGGAATTCCCGGATGGTTTCTCCTGTGTGGCGTGCGCCATCAAGGGCTGGCGCGATTTCTCGGGTCGATAGCCACACTCTTTACCAGTGCCTTGCCGGACCGCTAATCGACCGATTATACCGTTTGAACGTCACCCAGTTAGTCTACCTTCGACGTTGTCGTCGGGCCAGATGATTCCACAGTCGTATTTAAGCTGCTCTTCTCGGACAACTCGAAGCCATACTTTTCCAGCGCGGTCTCCGTCGCCCATGCTTCGGCGCGCCGGAGTCGGTACCGCAAAGTCGTCACTGGGAGGTCCAGTTCTTCCGCGACCGTTTCGAGCGATGCCGTGCGCGGGTGTTCGTAGTAGCCCATCTGTTTGGCTGTCTCGATGGCTTCGCGTTGCTCGTACGGGAGGTCGGTTCCCTGCCGTAGCCGATTGGCCTGCAGCCAGCGTTCCGGAGTGCCGGCGCGGCGAAGATCCAACGAAACGCCCTCTGGAAGATCCTCCTGGAGTCTCCGGTGAAACTCGTCGACGTTTCGGTCGGTCGGGATGAGGATGCGCCACTCGTAGAACGGCCCGCGTTGCGTGGCGTCGAAAACGAGTCCGTCTCCGAACGTTTCGAGCGCGAGATAGCTGACCGCATGACAGTATGTCATCTGTGGAACATTCCGGTAGATGGTGCGCGCCCCCTTTTCACGTTCGAGTACGTGGTATTCAGCCGTCGCGTCACAATCGGGCGTGGGGTAGGTACAGTCGTTGCATTGATCGTCGAAGAAGACCGCCTCAACCGTCTCAAGCGCGTCTTCGGGACCGGTCATCCGTTCGACACGCCATCCTCGGTCGGTAGAGAGCGAGACGTCAAGCGTCGTTACGACGACCTCCGGATTGTCGATTAACGCGTCCCGCGTTGGATGGACGCCGCGCTCGTATTCCAACAGGAAGACGTATTCCCGCATCGGTTCATATTCGCCAGTAATCCAGTAAAGCGTGTCGCCCAGCGATCGACAGCGTGCTGACTAGGGTCGTGATACGACTCCATCGGCCCGTGGTACCGCCGGAACCTGTGGCGTCGTTGAGCGACGAGCGGTGGCGGCTTTGTTCGTATTATTACGAATATAGCTACTCCCCGGACGACTACCAACACACACGTGTGAAGTACAAAAGTCCAGCCCTCTTCGTGACGTACGCCATCCTCGGCGCTGCTCCGTTCGTGGGTGCAGTGGCAGGGTTGCCGTTCTTCCCGCCGGTCCTCTTCGCTGCCTTTCGAATCGATGTCGGCGCGGTACTGCTCCTTTTAATCGTCGTGGCGAAGGGTGGCTACTGGTATCCCAAAACGTTTACCGACATCATCGGCATCCTCGTAACCGGTCTGCTCACGCTGGGCGGGAACATCGCGCTGGTCTTCGTCGGCCAACAGTACATCACGAGCGCCACCGGGTCAGTCGTCTACAGTCTCGCCCCCCTGCTTACTGCGGCGTTCGCGTTCTTCCTGTTGCCGGCAGAGCGGCTCAATAAACTGGGGAGAGTCGGTATCGTTCTTGGGTTCGTCGGAGCAGCTGTCGTCGCAAACCCCGACCTGTCGAACCTACTAACCGCCACGAACCGAGGTGTCGTGCTGGTGTTGTTGAGCACGACGTCGTTTGGACTGGGAAATGTCGTCACTCAGCGTCTCGATCCGACGCTGCCGAGTCTCACGCTCACGACCTGGGGACTCGTCGTCGCGGCCGTATTCGTCCACGGTGTGAGCGCACTGCTCGGCGAATCCGTCGCTCACGTTGAGTGGACCGTACGGGCAGTACTCTCATTGCTGGGTGTGGGCGTCCTGGGCACGGCACTGTTATACAGAGTCCACTTCGAATTGCTGACTGAGATTGGGGCCACGAGGACGAATCTTGCGTACTACGTCCACCCGGTTTCGACCGCCATCGCGGGCAGTCTCCTCCTAGGCGAGCACATCACGGTCTTCACCGTTGCCGGCTTGGTCGTGATATTCGTCGGATTCGTTCTCATCGAGTGGCAGTGGGTGCGAGCGACGATGTCTCGGCTCATATACGAAAGCGCCTGACCGTTCGGCCGCGAGACGATCACCGCGACTGGATAGCACTGCTCTCTTCGACGGCCCAGGAAAGCAGGCTACCGGCGTATCCGAGAGCGTACAGGGACCCCACCGAGTCCAGCGGTCTTCACTTTCGCCCGACCACAACTCCTTGTATGGTCATCGGAATCATCGTACCTATCCATCGATTCCCGTCGCACCGGTCGTCAAGAAATTTATGAGGACGTACGATGATCCCTATCAGTGCCGCCCGTCCGGCGCAACGTTCTGATTCTTTGAGAAGATATTATCGGGGTCCCACTCATTCTTTACTCGGACGAGCCGGTCGTAGTTCGTCCCGTAGGCACTCCGAAGACGCTCCACTGGTTCGTCGTCGGTCAGGAAGTTCATCTCTACGTCCCCTGTCGTGTACGGCTGCAGTGCCTCGTGGGCTTTTCGAACCCAGTCAACGTGTTCGGCGTCCCGGTCCGCGTCGGTCCACCGTGCTTCGATGAGGACGTGATGTGCAGGGTCACGGTGGGGGTACGCGGTGTCGTCGGTGCTCGGATCGGTTTCGGCGCCGATCCACGGTGAGACGAACACGGTGGCGCCCGGGGAGGGGGCCGCCGCGGCGAACTCGTAAATCGTCTCGGCGACAGGATCCGAAAGGGTCTCGACGTACTGGCTTCGCAGGTACGTCCGCATACTACCTTGGCTGTCGCCGGCCTGCTGGAACTTCTTATACGGGCGGCCCCGCAAACTGTCAAAAAGGATTTTGTCGTGATCTCTGAGCGGCGCGAGCACCTGCCGACCCTCTGCGGGCGGCCCGGCATAGAATGCGATTAGCATCGCTACCCGCCTATCGTGGACGACTTCTGGGTAGTAGGATACCGCCGGGAGCTCCATACTGCCAAACAGCAACCGGACCTCGCGTGGTGCCTCGCGCATAAACTCACGGTACTGGGTCGCGACCTGTTCGGTCGCCTCAAAGGGAAAGATTAGCGACCCGGCGAAGATCTCGGGCCCGACCTCGTGGAGCTGGAACTCGAAGGAGGTCACGATGCCGAAATTCCCACCGCCTCCTCTGAGCGCCCAGAATAGGTCCCGATGGTTCGTCTCGCTCGCGCGCACCAGCTCACCAGCGGCTGTCACCACATCTGCCGACAGAAGGTTATCACAGGTGAGCCCGTATTTGGGACTCAACCACCCGACTCCCCCTCCGAGTGTGAGGCCAGCGACCCCGATATTGGGATCCTGCCCACCAGGAACGGCCAACCCGAACCTCTGCGTCTCGTGGTCGATGTCACCCCAAGTCGCGCCAGCCTCAACACGTGCTGTCGCCGCATCCGGATCGACTCGTACACCGTTCATTCGAGAGAGGTCAATCATCAGTCCATCATCGCAGACTGCACTCCCTGAGACGTGGTGTCCACCCCCTTTCACGGATAACGGGAGATCATTCATCCGAGCAACGTCGACAGCAGCCATCACGTCTGCGGCCCCCGATGCTCGCAGAATCCCCGTGGGCTCACGCTCAATCCTAGCGTTCCAGACCTGTCGTGCCTCGTCGTACCCCTCGTCACCGTGGATTAGAACGTCCCCGCGGACCCGTTCGTGTAGGTTATTGAGTGGAATTGTAGTGTCTTGCTCTTCGTCAGTCATAGTTCGTAAACTGTGGGCTGGGTGAAAAACATATCCTGCGACGATGCGACCTCAGCGGACGCTTCCAAGGGTTTGACCTGACTGCTAGTGTCGAGTACAGCATAATCCGTCTCCGGAACCGTCGCGTGTATCCGGTAGGCGTCACGTCTCTGGTCTCGTCCCAGGCAGTCTGTTCCAGTGCTGGCATCGAGTCGGTCGTATGCGTTGAAGACAGTTGATTCTGGGCTCGTATTGTTACGAACGCCCCGTGGTGCCCGACGTCACACCGACTCTCACTCGGCCTCCTGGTAGTTCGATTATTGTGGCTCACGCCAACGGAAGCTACCGGTTCGTATATCCCACGGGTGCCACTGCCCCAAGCGCAATCAAACGTGGAATCTAGACCTTGCTGACTATCTATCGCCGAAGTCGTATTGCTATGGTGGCCCCGGATGCGCTACAGGGAGTCACTTCCCGTTCGTTACATCGGTGAGAAATAACCTCACGCCGTCGACTATCCCCCGACAGTTATGTAAAAGAGGACGGTCTCGGTGCGGTAGCACTTGAGGTCCCGAATCTGGCTGGCCCCGCAACGCACAATTGAGGGGTGAAGCACCGCCCACTCGATTCAGAGTTGTTTAACTGGAAGACAGGACGGCCGTTTGCTGGTTACACTTTCATTATTCAGCACGCGGTTCTTGACAGATCCCACGTAGATGGCGATCCGCTGTGAGACAGCCTCCGTCTGTACTGATCAATTGGACAGATTCTTGAGCGTCTCGCGGTCAGCATCTCGTAGTGGCTTCAACTCGTCAGTCTCGTCAAACTGTCTTTCGACGGATTGCCCAACGATCGTACGTTGACTGGCCGGTGTACGAGTCAACGCCGTTGTATGACCGAAGTTCGCTAACCGGACTCGAGTCGGATGTTCGTACTGTCTCGGAAGCGTGGTTCAGGCACGATGACCACACTTCAGTTGAGCACTTCGTCTGTATACTCCCATTCAGGTATTTCAAATTCGATGCACACGACCGCTACGCAGGGTCGACTCGCTACGAGATGGATACGCTCTTTCGCGTGTTTGTCCTGAAGGAGTGTCACGGATGGGACTATGAGACCGAACTCGTTGAGTATCTTGATCGATATCCCGGACTCTGCGAGCAATTGGGTTTGGAGACAGTGCCGAACCAATCGACGCTGTGGCGAAGCTGGTACAAACGGTTCACTACCGAGTTTCGCCGGACAGTCGAGACAGCTGCGCGGACTATCCTTATCAAAGCCCAGAACGCCGATGTCACCGTTCCACGCGATCCAAAACGGCATCATCCATCTCAGGATGACGAACCGGACAAATCAGATCCAGAGGACCAAGCTGTTCTTGACGAAGCGGAACCGATTACGGATCACGTTAGCCGTTTCGTCTTCCCAGCCTTCTCACTGAAGCGGAACAACGGCTGTGAGATCCATGAGAACGCCTACTGGGACTTACAAACGTATCTCGGACTTCGGGAACGGTTGGCTGCTAACGAGGGAGCTCGCAGTTTTGTCTACGAATCAACCCGTGACCGGACGCCGCTGGGCCACGCCCACCGAGAGCATATTCGTGACCTCTCAGTATCGGGGATCCGTGAGATGTACCGACAGGCCGTTAATAGGCTCCTAAACGAGGTCGCGGAGACGGAGCAATTCTTTCGCGCTGGCATCGTCGCTATTGACATCACCGAAGCGGACCCGTTTACTGGTGATCGAACCGGCTACGAAGACGAGATCATCGGGACGAAAGAGCAGACTGACCAGTACGCCTACCAGTGGGCGACAGTCCAATTAGTCGGCAACGCTGTCCCAATCGTCCTTGATGCGCGGCCAGTTCGGAAGGGTGAGTCCCGCTTAAAACTCGTCGAGGACCTCTTGGATTCGGCCGAGGAGCTGGTTCACGTCGACAACGTGCTGATGGACAGAGAGTTCGACAGCCAGCACGTCTTGGAGATGCTCAGCCAGCGTGGGCTCTCATATGTCGTCCCCAAACGAATGCAAACCAGCGAGAAAGCGCAGGCCAAGCGCCTCCTCAAACGGGGAACGGACCGATACGAAACTGACCGGAAATTGCATCTCGGCAAGAACGAGTGGCACGAAACGACGCTGATCTATCGACGGAAAAAGGACTCAGAACACGACGATTACCGACAGTATTCGGTGTTTATGTCGAATTTCGGGAGCGGGCACCTCACGGAGTACGGCTACCGCTGGGAGATCGAGAGTGGCTACAGATCGATCAAACGGTTCATGGCAGCCACGACGTCGAAGGATTTCGGGCTTCGGTTCTTCTACTTCGCGTTCGCGTGTCTGCTGTACTCAATCTGGCGGGCGGTTGATTTGCTCGTGCAGGTTGAGTTAACCGGCGAGTATGAGCGTTCGCCAATTGTGACAGCTGACAACACGCTGACGCTGTTGAAGAAGGAAACGGGAATCGGATAGTGACGAGACTCTACCCGTAGTAGCGCGGCGTCTGAGTGGCAACGCTGCCGGAATTCGCCGAAATTCGCGCATATGGTTGACAGCTCAACAAGATTGGCCGTTTGGAGAGCAATCTGACTCAGTCCCCGTTCACTGAACTGTCGGATACTACGTATCACAGGCCAGCTAAACCCTCTGTAGTCTCAACTTCCCGCCCAAATCAGTAGTTGAGACTGGCCGTCTCAATGCATACGGTTCTCGAACTGCTTCGGGGCTATGGACGAATCGTTCCCTTCGACATTTTCATAGCTTTCACACCTAACACTCTTTACGGCGAATGTCGTAGTCCTATTCAACGATGTCCATCGACCGAGACACCTTCGAGAACACGAACGAGGACGAACTTGAAGAACTCTCCGTGCCTGATCAAGTCCTCGGGTTTCTCGCTGCCACCGACGATCGCGCGTTCAAGGCTCGCGAAATCGCCTCCCAGATCGGCGTCGACGAGGGCGCAGTTAGTACTGCGCTCTCCCGACTGAAGGATCGCGACCTCGTCGAACACAAGGCAACGTACTGGGCGATAACCGACGATGCCGAGCGGCTCGACGGATACAGTGGTTACGAACGCGCGACCGCACTGTTCAACGAGCAACTCGGTACGGAAAACGAGGAGTCCTGGCGGGAACACGCGCCCAGCGAGCCGCACCCCAGCGTCGAGGACGAACAGTGACCGACGAAGGCGCTCCGATCTTCGAGCGTGGAGACGTCGTCTACGGCGATGATCCGTTCAAAGGTGACGAGGACGCTCGGCCCTGGCTCATTCTCTCGAACCACAAGGGACGGCCGTTTTACGGCGAGCAATACATCGCGCTGACGTTGACGTCGAAATCCTGGATGGACGGCCTCATCGACATTCCCGAGGAGAGTTGGCTTCGTGGCGGTACGCCAGACGAGAGCCGGGTCGTTCCATGGGGTGTCCAATCGATTGGCCACGAGGACATCGATTTCTGGCAGGGTCGTCTCGCGGACGATTTCGTCGATACCGCAACTACTGCTCTCGTCGACGAACTTCGGTAGCCACTTTCGAGCACTCACGTGCTACGTGTACAGCCACTCCTGACCGTAGTCTCAACTCCCACAACCTCGGAGGATGGTATTGATGCGTGCCTTCTGTTTTCTCTTCTCCAACAAAATCTATCACGAGCTTTCGACTAACCCTGAAATTCGTTTCAGCAATACTCCGTAATTCCGAAGCAACTCGGTGTATCTTAGAGTGCCGGTATCCTACTATCGTGAGAGGGCATATCCATAATAACCGTAACGCCTCCACCTGGGATGATAATATTTAATATTTTGTGCAGGCTGTGTTACTATATGAGCGTGGTCAGCGTCTCGATGCCGGAAGAGTTGCTCAATCGAATCGATCAGTTCGCGGACGACCACGGCTATACTGGTCGAAGTGAAGTACTTCGTGAGGCGAGTCGAAACCTCCTCGGTGAGTTCGAGGATAAGAAACTCGAAGATCGAGACTTGATGGGCGTCGTCACGGTGGTCTTCGACTACGAGACGACGAGCGTCGAGGAGAAAATGATGCACCTCCGTCACGAACACGAGGACATCGTCGCTTCGAACTTCCATAGTCACGTCGGCGGCCATCACTGCATGGAACTGTTCGTGTTAGAGGGGTCGCTCGAAGAGATATCGACGTTCGTCGGGAAGATCCGAGCGACGAAGGACACGCTCACAATCGACTACTCTGTGCTGCCGGTGGATGACTTTGGCCCGCTCGCCGATATGAGCTGATTCTGTTCTACCCGGCCTGGTTTAAACGCCGATTTTTAGACCGTTGAGAGCCTGTCTCTCGATCGGGGATCTACAGACGCCACTAGCTCGGCTCGTCTATTTGCTTCCCCGTACCGAATTGCCTGGCTACTGCAACCAACCAAGGTTGATCAGATTGACCTCAACTTGAAAACTGTCGATACTCGTCGATAGCTCCGACTCACGGACTCGGGAAACAGCGCTCTCAACCGTTCTTCCGAGCGTCTAAACACGGCCGTTCTATCCCTATCGCTGTATTCACGCCAACCATAGCAACATCTACACTCTTAACCCTCTATGAATATTAACCCCGACGAACTAAATCATAGGAATTATTATAATCTCTTCTTAAGTTAGCAACACTGATGGTTCAAATCTCGCGCCGAAGACTGCTCCAGACGGGGGCAGCCACGATTGGTACGGCAGGAATCGCTGGCTGTCTCGGTCAAGGAGGTGGGTCGCTTGATTCCATCACAGTAGCGTACGTCCCGATTTATCCGAATATGCAGCACTTCGTGATGCAAGAAGAGGGATATTACGACGAGCTATCCATCGACGTCACAGTCGAACGCTTCAGCAACGGTCCGAGTCTGGTGAAAGCGTTCGCTAGTGGGGACATCGATGTTGCCGTCGGGGGTCTCACACCTGCGATGGTGCTCGTCGATAAGGGAACGACTGCTCGTGTACTCACTGCCAACGGGCGAAACGCGTTCAAAGTGATGGCAACTGCCGAAATCGCGGAGCTGTACGAGCAAGCAGGTGCGGACGCCTTCGAGCAATTCGAGGCAGAACAGGGACGAAAGATGCGATTTGGTGCTCCGCCGGACGGCAGCGTTCCCGACATCATCCTCCGCTATTGGATCGAACGTGATCTCGGGATAGGAGAATTCGAATCAGTCGTAACGAAGTCGAAAATCAATCCTGCCAAATCGGTACAGACCATCCAGTCGGGAGATATTGACGCGACGATGATTATGGAACCGTTCGCAACGATAATCGGGAGAGATCAGGCGATGGCCGAAGTTGAATGGTCTGGGAACATATTCCCCGGCCATCCGATGACCGGGATGTTCGTCAATCAGCAGGTGCGTGAGGCGACGGACGTTGTTCAATCGCTTGTCGACGCACACGTTGAAGCAACCCAGTTCGTGGAATCCAATCCGACCACGGCAGCGGCCCACGCGGCGTCAGTCATCGGGTCGGGTGTGAGCGTCGACCTCGCCGAAGCCGCGATGCAATCTCGGGCAGCAGATTTCATCTCTGATCCGCGGGAAATCGTCGACCAGACTGAGACGATGTCGGAGTACGTGTCGGAGGTCGGGAACATCGAGGAACCGATCACGACGGAGAACCTGTTCGCGTTCGAACCATACGACGCAATTCAAAAATGAGTACGCGTACCGACACCAGTTCCAGCGCGAGGGTCGCCGGCAGCTTCGAGGGGGACCTCCGGCGGTATCTGCGCGGACTCGGCGGGCTTCTCGTGTTCCTCCTCGTCTGGTGGGTTGGTGCGATGACTACCCAGCCGTCGTATTTGGTGCCGGGACCGCTCGAATCGGCGCGTGCGTTCGTCGACCTGTTCACGACATCGACTGCGATTGTCGTCCCCGTAGCTGGCTCGAGTATGGCGTTGCCAACGGGGCTCGCGCATCTCGCACAGACGTTGTTCCACTACGTGCCTGGCCTTCTCCTCGGTGCGGGCTGTGGGATTGGACTCGGATTGGTGATGGGGTGGAATGGGGCACTCGACGACTGGCTCCGGCCGCTCGTCCGGGTACTGCGGCCGATCCCGCCACTGGCGTGGATTGTCTTCGCCATCGTCTGGTTCGGGATCCACCACACCGGTGCGGCGTTCATCGTCTTCGTAGGCGCGTTCTGGATCAACTTCTACGGTGCGTATGGGGGCGTCGAAGGCGTCTCCACTGACCTGACCGACGCTGCGTCGACGCTCGGCGTAGAGCGCGACCTCTCGATGCTGAAGCTCGTCGCGCTCCCAAGTGCGGCACCCCAAGTGTTGACTGGGTTCCGGACGAGCATCGGTCGCTGCTGGATGATCGTCGTCGGCGCCGAACTGTTCGGCGCACCAGGCGTCGGCTACGAGATCATCAACGCCTCGAACAACCTCGCGATGGCAACCAGCGTCGCGTACATGTTTCTGATCAGCCTGGCGTTCCTCTGCATGGACGTCGGGTTCCGACTACTCGAGGGGAGGGCCCTAGCATGGCGCTGAGTTCGGACTCGTCCACCGGTCGAGACGCACGTGAGAAGATCGCTATCCAGAACGTCAGCCGGTCTTACGAGTCGACGCACGCGCTCGATGACGTCTCGTTCTCGGTGTCGGAGGGCGAGTTCTGCTGTGTCGTCGGTCCCTCGGGGTGTGGGAAGACGACGCTGTTGCGAGCGATTGCCGGGCTCGACGAGCCGGATGGTGGGTCGATACTGGTCGGTGGAGACCCGGTTACCGGTCCAGGGCTGGACAGGGGAATGGTCTTCCAAGAGTACGCGCTGTTCCCGTGGCGGACCGTCCGCGGGAATATCCGGTTTGGCCTCGACCGGCCTGCGTGTGACTGTGCGGATTGCGAGGCACGGGTTCGGGAGTTGATCGACCTAGTGGGGCTCGACGGCTTCGAGGACGCATATCCGAAAGAGCTGTCCGGCGGTATGAAACAGCGCGTCGGTATCGCTCGCGCGCTCGCCCCTGACCCGGAGATCCTCTTGATGGACGAACCGTTCGGTAGTGTCGACGCTCGGACGCGCGACCGCTTGCACGCCGAATTACTCGATATCTGGACGCAAACCGGACAGACCGTCGTGTTCGTCACCCACGACATTGACGAGGCAGTGACCCTCGGTGATCGCGTGGTCGTTATGGATGCCGATCCGGGAACCGTGCAGTCGACGTTCTCTATTGACCTAGAACGCCCACGTGAACGGACCTCTCGTGACTTCGTGGATCACGTTGCGCGAATTAGGGATGCGCTCGGAAGCCCAGACGACACTAGCCACTGACACGCTCTTACACCTGCGTTATTAATAAGAATTTGATAGACCGCTATCTCTATTATCTTAGAGAAGATATTTAATATATGCCCATCGTGAGCTCCTCGATGACGGAGCGACTCCGGGATGATCTCGATACGTTTGCGGAAGAACACGGCTACACCGGACGAAGTGAGGTCATCCGCGAAGCGTGCCAGTCGCTGCTCGAAGAGTACCAAGCGACAGATGACGAGGATCGGCGGGTGTTGGCGACAGTCACTGCTGTCTTCGGATACGACGAGCCGGAGATCGAACGCCGGATGATGGATATCCGCCACGAATTCGAAGCGTCAATCCGGTCGAACTCCCACAACTGCCTCGAAGGCAACGCCGGCTGTGTCGAGACGTTCGTCATCGAAGCCGCGTACGACGACGTCCTGCGATTCATCGGAACCGTTCGCGGAGCAGACGAATCAGTTTCAGTCGAATACACGGTCGTACCTGTCGATGTTATGAAGGTGCACACAAAGGAGCAATAGTAGAACCAAATTGTACCGACGGAAGTTGATCTCCTTGCCTATCAAGGCACAGCACAATTCTACGCTATAATTGTTATCTGCCCCGAGAGAGTACAGCAACTTTATTATAATTGCAACTGAAATTGGCAAACAAGAGATGGCACACATTCACCTCGGAGAAGGCTCGTTCCCGCTGTGGGCACTGGCACTTTGGACGCTGCTTGGCGTCGGACTGATCAGTGCCGTCGTCTACCGAGTCCGGAAAGGCGGCATCAAGACACACCAAATCGCGCTCGCCGGCATCGGCGCGGCCGCGAGCTTCGCAATCTTCCAGTTGAACATCCCCGTGTGGGGCGGGATTCATATGAACCTCACCGGCCTCGTCGGGATTCTTGCCGGGCCGCTACTCGGAGCGCTCATTGCACTGGTCGTCAACATCTTCTCGGCAGCGCTCGGCCACGGTGCAGTCGGCCTCCTCGGCGCGAACACGCTCGTCAACGCGAGCGAAGCCATCGTCGCCTACTACGCGTTCAAGACGCTGCTGGGGATGGACTGGGACGTCTTCCCCGCTGGCGCGAGCGCGGCGACGCTCGGCCTCTCTGCGGGCGCCTTCCTGATGGGGGCGATCATCGTCGTCAGCGGCGTGAACGGGAGCGCGCTCCCTCGCGGTGACCTGACGATTGCGGTCGCCGGTCTCGTCGGGCTCAATCTCGGCGTCGCCGTCATCGAGGGCATTCTGACGGGATTCATCGTCCAGTTCCTCGCCTCTGTACGCCCCGACCTCGTCGGCCTCGCCGACCGTGATACCCAAGAAGAGCCGACTGGGGTGACCGCCTAATGCAGCGCTGGAAGCAGTACGGCGGACTCTTCGGTCTGTTCGCCGCCTTTCTCGCCGCTGGGTACTGGGGCTTCACCGCAACCGGCGGCGCACTGCCGTGGGCCAAACGCTCAGCTAAAGCCCTCCAGCGCGGTGTCCAGGAGGGCGGCGGTTCGCTCGTCGACTTCGGTCGTGGTATCGTCGTCGCTGGCCCCATCCGCAAAGGCGGGATGATGCTCGAATTCGGCGCGCTCGTCCTCGTGATGGTTGTCCTCGGTATCGGGCTGTACGTCTACGTCGACCGCTACGGCGGCTTCGAGGACGGAGAACGCCCAGCTCGGTAACCGTGACGACTCTCTCGAACCACGTTCCCGACCCGCGGCTCATCACAGCGTTCGCCGAGCGGCGCAACGGGCCGCTGCACCGCGTCAATCCATGGACGAAGGTCGGCGTCGTCGGCGCACTCGTCCTCGCGGTTACGGTGTTCGACCGCCTCGCGCTCTTGGCTGGACTGTACGGAGCCGTGCTGGTGGTCTACGGACTCGCGGGGCTGCCGTATCGACGGTTAGCTGGCTGGTACACGCTCCCGATGCTGTTCATCGTCTCGGTCGCCGGGCCGCTGGCGTTTCTCGAACCGGGAACGCCGATCGGTGGCGCGCTCTCGACACCGCTCGGTGAACTTTCTGTCACGTGGGCAGGACTCGTGCTCTTCGGGGAGCTCAGCTGTCGATCACTCACGGTCGTTACATTTGCTCTGACGGCGTCGATGACGACGAAATACACGGACGTCGCGTATATGCTCGGGCGATTGCTCCCCCGGCCGATCGACCAGATCGCGTTGCTCACCTACCGGTTCACGTTCGTCATGATCGAAACACTCGAAGATCTGGTGAAAGCCGCGCTCTCCCGCGGTGCGAACTTCTCGGAGTTCTGGACGAACAAACGACTGTACGCCAGAATCCTCGGCATGACGATGTTGTCGGCGATCGAGCAGTCAGAACGACTCGTCAAGTCGATGGAAGCCCGTGGCTACAACGGCGACATTACGCTGTACGGTGACGTCTCGCGGCCACCGATTCACGAACTATTCATCGTGGTCGGTTCCTACGCCGCTGTCGTCGGCTACGCAGCGGTAGCGGTCTACGGGGTGGGACTGTGAGCCGAGACGACTCGCCGCTGGTCGACCTCCAGTGTGAGGCCCACACGTATCCCGATGGGACGGTCGGCATGCACGACGTCGACTTCTCGGTGTACCCCGACGAAGTCGTCGCACTCGTCGGCGGCAACGGCGCCGGGAAGTCGACCCTCCTCGAACACCTGAACGCAACGCTCGTTCCCGACGACGGCGAACTCGTCGTCGACGGCACGCCGATCACCGAAGACAACAAGGCACACGCACGGAGGGAAGTCGGATTCGTCTTCCAGGACGCCGACACGCAGCTCGTCGCGCCCACGGTCCTCGATGACGTGATGTTCGGCCTCCAGAACTACGGCATCCCCGGTGACGAAGCAAGACAGCGCGCTCGTGAGGCGCTCGCAACTGTCGACGCGAGCCACCTCGAAGACCGGATTCCGCACTATCTGAGCGGTGGCGAGAAACGTCTCGTCGGCCTCGCCGGCGTGCTGGTGCTCGAACCGAGTGCAATCGTATTGGACGAACCCCTCGCAGGGCTCGACCCCGAACGGTCCCAACTGGTCGCCGAGCGAATCGAGCAGATTCACGAGGACGGCATCAGCGTCGTCCTGTCGACACACGACCTCGACTTTGCCGCAACGGTCGCGGATCGAGTCTGTGTGATGGCCGACGGTAACGTCGTCGGAAGCGGGACGCCACGAGAGGTGTTCTACGACGACACACTGTTGGCGGACGCGAACCTTCACCCACCGAGTGCAGTTCGGGTGGCTCGTGACGCGGGGTTAGGGGCGACGGCACAGCCAGTGACGGAAGCAGACCTCGTGTCGCTCCTCACAGAAGCCAACGACGTGGAAGCCGTACAGAAACCCTCACCTGATGGCAGCGGACACGACTGAGAGCCTTCCCCGGTATCTCGCGCCGCTTCCGCGGAAGATCGAAACTGTTGCGTTGCAGTACGCGTGGTTGATCGTCGCGATCAACCTCGTGGGAACGGCATTCGGTTTCTGGTACTACATCCCGCAGTTCCGACTCGAACCGGTCCTCGCCTGGCCGGTCGTCCCGGACAGCCCGACAGCCACGTTGTTCATCGCCTGCTCGTTGGCTCTCTACAAACTTGGCCGGTCGAACGAGTATCTGAACATGCTGGCGTTCTTCGGTTGCATCAAGCTCGGCCTCTGGACGCCGTACGTCCTGACAGTGTTCGCAGACGCGTTCCTCGCGACGGTCACGCCACCACCACAGGTAGTTCCAGTACTGGGACAAGCACTCGCGTCGAACGCAATGTACGCCTTCTTGTTCATCTCGCACCTGGGCATGGTCGTTCAAGCGTTCCTCATCCATCGCTACAGTGACTTTCCCAGTCGAGCGATTCTCGTAGCCGTGGTCTGGTACGGCTTCAACGACCTCGTCGACTACTTAGTCCCAATTATCGGAACACCGCACCACACCCTGTTGCCAGTCGAACCGATCGTGAACGGCACCGTCCAGCACGTCTCTCCAGCACACGAGATTGCAGCCGCGGGTGCTGTCGTGCTGACGATACTGGCGACGATACTCGCTGTTGCGACTCGACGAGTGAAAACAATACGAACCAATATGCCTGTATCGCCCTGAAGACTGCCTTTTCGCCGCCATATCGTACAGCACGGTGTGTTCGAACACCGGAAAAATGATTCACCCCACCGTCGGCCACTATCATAATCTCTCTGATTCAATTGCTAATAACTCATAAGTATGGAGTTCAGATTAACACCTAATGCGCACGAGCTTCAACATCCCCGACGACCTCCTCTCCGAGTTCGATGAGACGTGGCAGGCAGAGGGATTAGATTCACGTTCGCGTGGCGTCCGCGAAGCGATGCAGGAGTACATCGAGGTACACACCAGACTGGAGGATATCGAGGGCGATGTCGTCGTTATCATCGCTTTCGATTACGAACACGAAGCGGTTATCGAAGAGATCCACGACGTACAACATCGGTTTCAGGATGTCATCACGACCACGAATCATATCTATGAAGGAGAGTGGTGTCTCGAGACGCTCTTCTGTCGCGGTCCTGCCGACCGCGTCCGGGACCTCACGTATCGCTTGCGCGATTTCGATGCGGTGAGTCGGGTCAAACTGATGCTCCTCGCTAAGCACTGAGCTGTACTCACGACTTGATGCTCTGATCAATAGGGTCTTGCCCTAGTGAGGTGAGCGAGTAATCCACTGCCCGGACATCCGGCACTGCCCGGACAGTGTTGACGAATCCGGATAGTGCCTCCGTGGTCCCCTCAAGGACGTACAGCTCCATACAGTACTGGTCCTGGACGTGTGCATGAGTAGTCGCGGAGACGATAGCATCGTATTCGTGGCGTACTCCCGTGAGACGCTGTTGGACGGCGGGTTGGCAGTATTCGAAGACCACCGTGACTGTACACATCTGTTTCTGCCCGTCGATATCTCGCCCCTGGAACTCTTCGAGCAGTGTGCGTGTGCCTTCGCGTACGACCTCGCTCCGGCCACTGTACCCGTGTACGTCGGCGAACTCGTCGATGCGTTCGAGTAACGCTTCCGGCATCGAGATACTAACGACGCTCATATACTAAACTACTGGCCCGAATTGTTAGTTCCTGTTATGGTATGATGGGCTAGAGCATAATAATTAGTATTTTAGTGGAGCAGATTCATAACTTGCGTATGCCGTTCAACAACAACCCGATCCCGGTAACAATTCTCAGCGGAAGCCTCGGTGCCGGCAAGACCACGACGCTCAACCACATTCTCAGTAGCGAGCGAGAACTGAACGCCGCCGTCGTCGTCAATGACATGGGGGAGGTGAACGTCGACGCTGATCTCGTCGAACGCGAGTCGGAACTCACACAGAACGACGAGGAGATCATCGAGCTGTCGAACGGCTGTATCTGCTGCCGTCTCCGTGGCGATATGCTCGACGAGGTGGGGCGATTGGCTGAAGAGCGAGACTTCGAATACCTCCTCGTGGAATCGTCTGGAATCAGCGAACCGATTCCGGTCGCCCAGACGTCCGCCCGGGGATTCGAGGACGCGGAGTTCGACCCTACGGGCGTCTACGAACTCGACACGATGGTCAGTGTCGTCGACGCACACAGCTTCTGGCAGGGTTTTGACTCCGGACAGGTGCTCACTGACGATGAAATGGAGCCGCAGGGCAATCGTGTCCCCGAGGAAGCCCTCATGGACCAGATCGAGTTCTGTGACGTCCTCCTGTTGAACAAGTGTGACCTCGTCCCGGACGACGAACTCGAGGAGATGGAGGCTATCCTGAAAACGCTCCAGCCGCGAGCGGAGATCATCCGAACCGAACACGGCGCCGTCGACCCCCAGGAGATCCTGAACACGGGTCGATTCGACTTCGAGGAAGCAAGCCAGTCCGCCGGATGGAAGCGTGAACTCCAGCACGGACACCACCACGAGTCAGCCGCCGATGAACACGGCGTCACGTCCTTCGTCTTCGACGCCGCCCGACCGTTCCATCCCGAGCGGATCGCTCGTCTCTTTGCCGATCTTCCCGAAGGTATCGTTCGCGCAAAGGGCTTTTTCTGGTCCGCCGGTCGCGAAGACATCGCGATGGGGCTCGACAAAGCAGGCCAGTCGGTTCGGGCCGGTCCGAAAGGGACGTGGATCGCCACGCTCCCGAAGGCCCAACAGGAGCGCTACTTCGCCGCCCGCCCCGGAATCAAAGAGGACTGGGACGACCATTGGGGCGACCGCGGATCAGAACTCGTGTTCATCGGCCGCGAATTCGACCAGGAGACACTAATCGAGCGACTGGACGACTGTGTCCTCTCGGACGCAGAGATGGCCGAGGATTGGAACGAGTACCCGGACCCATTCACCGCTGACGAACAGCGCGAACTCGCACTGGCTGACGACTGATGGCCGTCGACGAACAACCCCCGGTCACAATCCTCAGCGGCGGGCTCGGCGCCGGAAAGACGACCCTGCTCAACCACCTCCTCACGGTTGGCGGCGAGGAGTACGATATCGCCGTTCTGGTCAACGACGTCGGCGAGGTGAATGTCGACGCCGCCCTCATCGAGAACGGGTCCGAACTCTCGATGGAAGACGGCGGTGTCACGGAGCTGTCGAACGGCTGTATCTGCTGTGGGCTGCAGAACGAACTCGATCAGGAACTGAGACGCCTCGCGTTCGACGAGGAGTTCGACTATCTGGTCATCGAAGCCTCGGGTATCAGCGATCCAGTCCCTATCGCCCAGCGGTTCATCTCGCCCGCACGTGCGTCGGCACTGTACGATCTCGATACGACCGTCACGGTGGTCGACGCCGCACAGTTCCATCAGGCGTTCGTCGATGGCCGCCCACTCAAGTCGACAGACGACGACGCCCGACCGCTGTCGGACCTCCTCGCCGAGCAAGTCGAGTTCTGCGACGTACTCGTCCTCAACAAGTGCGATCTCGTTTCCGAGACAGAGCGCGAAGCGGTCGAACGCGTCGTCCGAACATTCCATCCCGGAGTAGAGGTCGTCCGAACGACCGAAAGCACCGTGGACCCGGAACGAGTTCTCGGAACGGATCGATTCGATCGAGACGAGGCAAGTACCTCCGCCCGGTGGAAACAGGCACTCTCGCCCGATCACGGCGACGGCACAGACGTCGATTCGGACGAGCACCACGAGAGTCAGACGGAGGCGGACGACCACAGCCACAACGAAGCGCACGACCATCGTCACCCACCAGAGGAGTTCGGTGTCGACTCGTTCGTCTACGAACGCCACCGGCCGTTCCATCCCGAGCGGTTCAGCGAGTGGCTCCGTTCGTTCCCCGACTCCGTCGTCAGAGCCAAGGGCCACCTGTGGGTCGCTGGCCGCGAGCGCTACGCCCTCGACCTGAGCCAGGCGGGAACACAGACCCACGTCGAGGTCAACGGGCGGTGGGCGGTCACACTCCCCGAGTTCCGGCGCGAGTCTTACCGCGAATCGCGGTCGGACCTCCACTGGGACGATCAGTGGGGTGACCGCGAAGTGAAACTCGTCTTCATCGGGGCAGGGATGGACGAATCCAACATCGTGGATACGCTCGACGACTGCCTCGTTTCGGAGACAGGGATGGACGAGAACTGGGAGGCGTTCGAGAATCCGTTCCCGGGGACGATGGAGTGGTCGCAGTCCCCGATGGAACAACGCCTCGTGGTAGGTGACCTATCGTGATCCAGAATGATCGCGAACTTCCTCCAGTAGCGGACCGACGGACGACGGATACCGACGGTCACGATTGTATCGACCCGCTGGGCGTGGCCATCGTAACCGTGTCCTCGTCCCGCGGAGCTGGCGTCGAAAAGACGCCACCCGATCCCAGTGGTGACGCCATTGCGAGTATCCTCGTCGAAGCGGGTCACGTTGTCACGTCACGCCGGATGGTTCCGGACGACTACGTCGGAATCAAGACCACAGTGAGCGAGTGCCTGGATCGGCCGGACGTCGACCTCGTCGTCACGACGGGCGGGACGGGCGTCACCATCGACGACGTCACTCCGGACGCGGTGAGCGAGCTCTTCGACCGCGAACTGCCGGGCTTCGGGGAGGCGTTCAGATGGCTCTCGTGGGAGGCGGTACGGACGCGTATCGTCTCGACCCGTGCGACAGGGGGCATCGCCCGCGACGTTCCGGTGTTCGTGCTACCGGGAAGTGAGAACGCCGTCGAGCTCGCCACGGCGGAAATCATCGTCGAGGAAGCCCCGCATCTCGCCGGGCTCGCAACTAGACACGCGAACGAGAACGTCGACAGTGAACAGAACTGACGGCCACCGAACGACAAGAATTCAGCATTCGATGAAATTGGTGAGACAAAACTGATGACCTCGATCGAAGCGAAGGAACTGCTTCCGGCTGAACGGATTCGACGAGCGGTCGTCGCCGGAGACGTTACCCAACTGCACCGTGGCGACAAACACGCCTCCGAAGGTGACCGCTTCGAGATCGATGATGTCGTCTTCGAAGTGACTCTCGTACGAGAGGAACGATTAGGGGACCTGACAGACGAGGACGCCCAAGCCGAAGGGTCACCAGATCTCGAATCATACAAAAAGCGGATCGACCCACGACGTGACGTGGGACGACGACGATACTGCCGTCCTCCACCAATTCGAGAGAGTCGATCAAGACGGGTGAGTTGGGTCATCCGTCGGCCGAAGGGCTCCGTGCCAGCGCTGGCGGCGCAAAGCGCGTTGCTCAGGCGGTGACACCGAGGGCTTCTAGTTCTTCGGTAGAGTATTCAGCGCGAAGTTCTTCCGTCGAGTGGTCTTCGAGAACCTCCGCTCGCTCTTCGTCACTCATCTCGGCCGGATCGCTGAAACAGTGACACATTGCGACCGTATCTGGGTGCCACAACTACTAAACGCCTGTTAGCACGCTTCTCGGCCTTACGTAATACAGAATCTGAGGTAGCAACCATTAGCAATTCCGGGCCCCCCGTAGTTACCCCAATTCTAGTTACTAACACTCTGCATCACTTAGTGAGTAATTATTAACTAAACTATTCAAAATCATAGGTCTTATTATCTAGGCTAGTAGCATTAACAATAGATGTCGCGATACACCCGACGACGATTCATCGCAGCTGGACTTGGTACGGCAACCATCGGCGCGCTCGCGGGCTGTACGTCGAGTAACGACGACTCCGGCGCGACGGAGAGCGACGGGCAGGAAGCCCAGTCTTCGTTCTTCGTATTCGGGGACTTGGCCAGCCAGGTTGCAGGCGACACTGCGACCGCAGAGACGCTCGTCCCGATCGGCCAACACGGCCACGGGTGGGAACCAGGCTCCAAAATACAGGGAACGGTCCTCGAATCGGATCTCTTCCTCTACGGGATGGAGGGATTCCAGCCGTGGGCTGACGACCTCGTGACGAGTCTCCGTGACGACGACGCCGACGTCGACATCGTCGCTGCCGGTGCTGGTATCGATCTCATCGAAGGCGGACACGACCACGACCACGGTCACGAAGAAGACCACGAGGGGGAACACGAGGAAGGCCACCACGGCGAAGGAGAACACGGCCACGGCGGATCACTGAGCGAACATTCGATATCGCACGCTTGCGGCCACATGGAAGGCGACGAGGCGGAACCGCTCGTCGCAGCTTCTTCTCGAGACAACGCTTCGGAATTTTCGCAGACACACCAACCATACGCTGTGGAACTCACCGAGGGAACCAGCTACATTACCTTCGCGCCAGAAGGCGGAAATGCCGAGAAGTACGCCTTCTTTACTGACAGCCATGATACGGTGCGTCCGGTCCAGACGTCTGTCGTTCATCAAGCACAAGGCGTCGAGAGCTGTGACGCTATCACGGAGTACTACGTCATCGAGAGCGAAGTCGGCGCAGTCACGATAGAACTGACCGGTGATGCCGGAACGGTGGTGACGCTGCTCGCCGAAGGCGTCAGTAACGATCACAGTCACGGAAAAGAGGAGGGACACGGTCATAAAGACGAACACGGGCACGAGGGCTATGGCGACCAGGAAGGTGAGCACGAACACGAACACAAGACGGAAACACACGAGGGAGAAAGCGAACACGAAGGCGAGGAGGGACACAACCACGACCACTCCGGCGGAACGGACCCGCACTTCTGGCTCGACCCGGAGCGAGCGAAGCAGGCGGTCGACAACATCCGGAGCGGGTTCGTCGACGTCGACAGCGACAATGCCAGTGCCTACGCCGAGAACGCCGAGTCGTACCGTACTCGTCTCGACGAACTCGACGAGTCGTTCCAGTCCGCGCTGGAGAGCGCCTCGAAAGACGTCGTGTTCGTCGCTGGTCACAACGCCTTTCAGTACCTTAGCCAGCGCTACGGCTTCGAAGTCCAGACGCTGACGGGACTGTCACCGGACGACCAGCCGACGCCGAAGGACATCGAGCGGGCCCAGGAGATCATTGCCGAGCACGACCTCCAGTACGTCTGTGCGGATCCGCTCGAATCCCAGACCGCGGCGAACCAGCTCGTCGAAGAAACCGACGCCACCGAAGTCCTGCCGCTGACACCGATCCCCGGGCAGACCCAGGAGTGGGCCGACGAGGACTGGGGCTACGTCGAGATTATGGAAAATATCAATCTCGAGACGCTGAAGCAGGCCCTCGACGCAGAATGAGCGACACCACGTCTGGCGACACGGAACCGGAGTGGGACGGGAACGCCGAGCCCGGTCCGTCCGAGAGCCCTCATTCGGGATTGATGGCACTGGTCGTCGGTCCGGCCGAACGACCAGCGTGTACGATCTATCCGCCGGACGTGGCCGTTCCGTATCGGACGACGACCTGGATTACGGCGTACGGGAACTCGTTCGTCGACCTCGACGACTACCGATGACGACAGCAACGACGGAGAGGGAACGGTCGGGGGACCCTCTCATCAGCGTCGACGACGTTACGTTCGGCTACGGAGAGGTCCCGGTTCTCGAGTCGGTATCGATCGACGTCGAACCCGGAACCTTCCTCGGACTGGTCGGGCCGAACGGCAGCGGTAAGAGCACTCTGCTCGACCTGATGCTCGGTCTCCGACGGCCCGACAGTGGAACGGTTTCGCTGTTCGGCGAACCCGCCCACGAGTTCGAGGCCGGGGAGCGAATCGGATACGTCGCACAGGACGCGACGAAGGCAGCGCGCGATATGCCGATCACGGTTCGAGAGGTGGTCGAAATGGGGCGGTACCCGCGGCGGCTCGTCGGCCGATTCTCGACAGCGGACCGGCGAGCGGTCGAGGAGGCGCTGGAACAGGTCAGAATCACAGATCTCGCGTCTCGTCGAGTCGGCCGACTGTCCGGTGGCCAACGACAACGGGTCTTCATCGCCCGTGCGCTCGCCTCAGAGGCCGATCTGCTCGCGCTCGACGAACCGACGGTCGGCGTGGATGCCGAATCCAGAGAGGAGTTTTACAGCCTCATCCATGACTTGAACGCGACCGGACTGACCGTCATCCTGATCGAACACGATATCGGCGTCGTCACCACACATGCGACGGATATCGCCTGTGTCAATCGCCAGTTGTACTTCGACGGCGACCCGGAGGAGTTCGTCGAGACTGATGCACTCTCGCAGGCATACGGAAAGGACCAGCACGTCCTCCAGCACGACCACAGATGAGGCACACACTACACCGCCTCGGAGAGAGTCTCCCATTCGAGGATGCGATCGCATCCCTCCACACAGTCAACATCTTCGCCCCCATCGAGTGGTTCCTCGACCACATCTTCGGTGCCGGAATGGACGTGTTGGCCGACCTGCTCGGCACGCCGATGCTCGAATACCCGTATATGCAACGTGCCTACCTCGCTGCGTTGTGTATCGCTCTCATTGGGCCGGTCGTCGGGACGTTCCTCGTTCATCGAGAGATGGCGATGATCAGCGATACGCTCGCACACACAGCCTTTGCTGGCGTCGCCGTCGGGTTGTTCCTCAATTCGGCCTTCTCGCTCACGCTGTCCCCGCTGTTCACCGCGTTCGTGGTCGCAGTCGTCACGGCACTGCTCGTGGAGTTGCTCGTCGAACACGCCGGCGCGTACAGCGACACCTCGCTGGCGATCGTCCTGACGGGTGGGTTCGCCGTCGGCAGTATCCTCATTACTGCGACCGACGGCGGCATCGCGGTCGGCATCGACGCCTACCTCTTCGGCAGTCTGGCGACCGTCTCGACGGAGAACGTCGGGATCCTCGTGTTGATGAGCGTCCTCGTCGGCAGCCTCGTCACGCTGGCATACCGGCCACTCCTGTACGTCACGTTCGACGCGACCGCCGCCCGCGCGGCGCGGCTGAACGTTCGCCTGTACAAACGCCTCATGGTCGTGCTCACGGCACTGGTCGTCGTCAGCGCGATGCAAATCATAGGCGTCATCCTAGTCGCTGCGATGCTCGTCGTTCCGGTCGCCGCCGCGGCGCAGGTTGCCGGGAGTTTCAAGCAGTCCATCTTGCTGGCGATCCTCGCTGCCGAGTTCGCGGCGATAGCCGGTGTGACACTATCGTACGTCTATGGGATTGCAGCCGGTGGCTCGATTGTCGTTGCGGCCATTGCAGTGTACGTCGTCGCCCTCGGCTTCCAGGGGCTGGCACATCGTCTCCCGGCCGTTCGACGGCTCCGCAACCAACGGCCCGGACAGACCCGAGAAGGACTCGAAGCTGACGGAGGCGAGCGAGAGTGACCGTCGACGGACTGGACACCGATCACACGATGAGCGGGCCACGGTCCTACGAGTACGTGATCATCGGTGGCGGTATTCACGGTACCTGCCTGGCGAACTATCTGCTCACCGAGGGAGAGTACAGTCACCAGGACCTCCGTCTCGTCGAACCTCGCGAGCAGTTTCTCGCGTCGTTCGAGACGAAGGCTCATCAGTGCGGAATGCGAACGCTCCGGTCGACGTTCGTCCACCACATCGGCACAGAGCCGTTCTCGCTGGAATCGTTCGCGGAGAGGGCGGGTCGGGAGGACGAACTCGTCTCGACAGAGAACTATCCCAATCGACCGACGCTGGAACTCTTTCTCGATCACGCTCGATACGTAATTGACCGGCGTGGTATCGACGAGTGTCACCTGCAGTCGAGGGAGATGGGAGTTACCAGGACTGGGGCAGGTGACCGACTCGAAGTACAGACGGATGCTGGGTCGCTCGAAGCTCGCCACGTTGTCCTGGCTATCGGACTCGGTGGCTCGCGAACACTCCCCACGTGGGGGACGTCACTCCCCGATGACGCCCCCCTCGTTCACGTCTGGGACGACGAGTTCGACCCGACGACAGCAGCGGAATTTTCAGGGCCGACGTTCGTCGTTGGGGGCGGTATCACCGCTGGGCAACTTGCCTGCTGCCTCTCGGAACACGCGGACGTGACACTCCTTTCGCGTCACGACCTCGAGATCGAACTGACCGAAGCCGACCCGTACTGGATCAACTGGCCATATATCGAACAAGAGATCCACACGCTCCCGCCGGGGTCGAAGGCCCGGCTTGACCGGATTCGGGCCGCCCGCAACGACGCGACGATCCCGCCGTACGTCGAGCGGCGACTGGACGAGGCCCGTGAGTGTGACGACCTCGAAATCCGACGCGGCGAGATCGCGTCTGCAGACGAGACAGATGAGGGATTGCTGGTGCGGTTCGACGACGGGACGACCGCAACGAATGCGCAGGTTGTCCTCGCGACCGGACTCGATCCGATCCCAGAGCACTCATTAGTGGGGTCTATCGCCGAGTCGTTGTCACTCGAACGCGGGGCCGGCGGCTTTCCCGTCCTCGACGACCAGACGCTCGCGTGGCGAGGGACCGATGGTAGCCGTTCTACGGTGTACGTTTCGGGAGCGCTCGCAGAACCCAGCGTCGGTCCCTTCGCCCGGAACATCGTCGGCGCTCGTCGAGTCGCAGAACGCCTCCTCGTGTCACGACACAGGGCCAGTTCAGAAAGAGCACCGTCGGCTCCCAGAGGGAGGTCCTGAGATGCCGTCGAACGACCTCACGCTCGCCTTCTCGTTACGGGCACTCGGGGAGCTCGCACAACCGAAACGAGCGTTCGAAGACGCCGCGACGTGGACGAGCCACGTCGGTATCGTCTCCTCGGAGCCGTCCTTCGTCGAACGGCGCCGAGTACGAGAGGCGGGATACCAGCAGGACTTCTTGTCGGGGCCGCGTTCTATCGAGGAGGCACTCTCAAGTGTCGTGAGTCACTTCGAGACAGAGCGGTACGTGTTCGTCGGGACGGTCGAGACCAGCGAGATCGTAGAGCGGGTTCCTCACTGGTCGTATCAATCGGTGACGGATACTGCAACGGCTGCGGAGTGGCAGCTTGAGACCGCGTCCTCAACTGGCGATGACTGGCCTTAACGAGTCACTTCTGGGACCAAATGTCCGTTCAAAGTTATCCACGAGTAGCGGCCGGCCGCCTCAGAGAAACCGCTTGTCGGCCTGTTCTGATCGGATTGTCGATTCCGATGCATCGAGCCAGCCCGTCTGCACCTCGGACGGGATATCGAACTCGGGAACGAACGGTTTGATATCCAGCAACGGCGTCCCGTCGACGACGTCGATACCGCTCACGGTCAGTTCCTGTTCTGTGACGGACTCGATTGCCACAACGGAGAGGCCGATCGAATTCGGACGTTGTGGCGCCCGTGTCGAGAAGACTCCTCGGCGTTCGTCATCGAGAAACGGTTCCACTCGTAGGGGTGCGTCATCGCCAGATGCGTGAAAATGGTACAACAGGATACAGTGCGAGAACTCGGCAAGATCAGCTAATCCGTCCGCATAAGACGCCTCAATCTCGACAGTTCCTGTGACTGAATCCCCTCCAATTGGTTGAATCGGCATCCCTTCTGGTGATTCGAATGGCGTCCGAATCACCCCAATCGACTCGTAGCTGAACGTATCTTCGGGCACGTTCGTGGCTTCGTCTTCCGGCGAAAAATCAGTATCGTGACTGAGACAGACCGTTCCGTGGCGTAGTGATTACTCAGTGGTTCTCGTGGATGTGGTTGCGCAGCGAATCGGTGTCGTCGAACTTTTCATCGCACTCGGCACACGTGTTGTGGTGAAGCGCGACGTGCTGGGTCACGCCAGCAGCGCTCTGGAACTGTGCATCGCAGCTGGAGCAGGTGTACGACATTGCATTAACAACTGAGGCTCTGATTCACTAAAAGGGTTATTAAAAACTGAGTCAGATAGATTGATACGGACTAGTAAATCGACTCTCCAGCTAACTAAGATTACCCGGTCGGGACGTCAAGAAGTTCGTCCCAATCAGAGCTAGATCAGCACTTTTGCGCGTTCACGGTGGGGCTGTATGGGGCTTCTGTCGTCGACGAGCGTCTCGAGTTCGTTCAACGCTCGGCACTGACCGAGAGCGTTCAGTGCTCGGCAGCGATACCGCCCTGAGATGCCACTCTTGACTGCGGGGAGGCGAAGTTGTATGGTTGTTCCCGCCTCCGCGGATCCATTGATAGCGCCCGTGCGTGACGCGGCGCGTTCTCGTTGACGACCACCCGAAAGAACGGCGTGGTGAGACTATCGTTAATCCCCGAGGCTGACCTCTTTGAAACTATCCTCAGTCGTTTTGTCTTCGAACTCAGCAGTGGGGAACCGATCTTCGAAGAGGACCGAGTCTGGCCCCATTGTTCGGTAACGTCGCCGCATTGGATATCCGATTGGCGTATCTGACTAGTTGACGCGTGCGACGATTGTGTCGACGCCGGAGTCGCCGACGGATCCGATACGGTGGGTCAGCGTCGCAGTATCGGGCGGTACAGTTACGCTTGGTGTCGTATCCCTGGTTGTAGTGGTGTGTGCTAATCGACGCCCGGTCAGTGAACGCCCATTGCTTCGATCTGTTCCTGGTAGCGGTTCCGGATGGTAACCTCGGTCACTTGGGCGACATCGGCGACTTCGCACTGGGTTTTTTTCTCGTTGCAGAGCAGCGACGCCGCATAAATCGCGGCCGCGGCGTAGCCCGTAGGGGACTTGCCTGACAGCAGGCCCTTCTCGGCAGTCACGTCGATGATCTCGTTGGCCCTGGCCTGGACCTCCTCGCTGACTCCGAGTTCGGAGACAAACCTGGGGACGTACTGCTTGGGATCGACCGGCTCCATCTTGAGACTGAGTTCCTGTGCGACGTAGCGGTAGGTTCGCGCGATCTCCTTCTGTTCGATGCGGGAGATCTCTGTTACCTCCTCGAGACTGCGCGGGATGCCCTCTTGTCGGCAGGCCGCATAGAGGCAGGCAGTGGCGACGCCCTCGATGGATCGCCCGCGGATGAGATCCTCGTCCAAGGCGCGCCGGTAGGTGACCGACGCGACCTCCCGTACCGACCGCGGGACACCGAGTGCGGATGCCATGCGGTCGATCTCCGAGAGCGCGAACTGGAGGTTGCGCTCGCCGGCATCTTTCGTTCGGATGCGTTCCTGCCACTTCCGGAGGCGATGCATCTGCGAGCGCTTCTCCGAGGACAGCGAGCGCCCGTAGGCGTCCTTGTCTTTCCAGTCGATCTGGGTGGTCAACCCCTTGTCGTGCATCGTCTGTGTGGTCGGGGCGCCCACGCGAGATTTGGACTGACGCTCGCTGTGGTTGAACGCCCGCCACTCCGGCCCGCGATCGATCTGGTCGTCTTCGAGCACCAGCCCGGTTGGCTCGTGAATGAGTTCCCCCTCAGCAGTCCGGACGACCTCGCTGGGGTCAATGTCGTCTTCGTCGACTGTATCGGCTGCTTCGGCCGTCTGATCGGAGTCGTGACGTTCGGTCTCGCGGCGGTTTCGCTGTTGAGTGAACCTGTTTGTCATAGTAGCACCTACCGACGCAGAATATTAAATTTGGTGACTGTGTTAATATCATTTGCCAAATGGCTCGACGAGGCCTCGACAGCACCCGGAGAATCAGCTCACGCTGTAGCCGAGCTCATCCTGGAAACCGGTCGCGGTGGTCTCTCTACACCTCTATGCTGTCGTCGTCGACCGTGCCATTAGACGTCGGCGACGATTTGAACGGGGTGCGAGTGATTTCATCTCCGAGTTCGGAATCTCGAATCCTGTAACTGATGTGAACGCTGTCTCGCGCCGCCGTGCGGTGATGTCCATCGATTCCTGTTGCTATGATTTATGCAGATCGCCGAAACCGCCGTATTCCTCCAACAACTCCTCAAGTGAGTTGTCTCCACCCCAACATTATGTTTTTGGCGCATATTTGCGATGATGATCACGTGTCGGTATATTACAGTTCACAGTTTGGTTGTTTGTTTCTCGGCATCGAGGTCGGACTCAAGAAATCCGACGATCAGCTCCCCCGCGCGCCTGGCACCAATGACGTTACGAGCGAACGGGCCAAGGACCTGCTGTGCGGCGACGCCCGAAACCGCGATTCGCGAGGGAATCTCGTCGTGCCGTATCCATCGGAGTGTTTCGTCGTCCAGAACAGGTGCACCGCGATAGCCCGTTTGCAGCGTCGATTGCCGACGGAGGTTTCGAAACAGTTCCCCGTCGTGCGGCGATCCGAAGCCGGTCGCGCAGATCAGTTCGTCGAGACAGAACGCGCTGCCATCACGACAGGTGACGACGACTGTTCCGCCGGCTTCAGTTGCAACCGTGATCTCCGACCGTTCGAGTTCGACCCGCTCCCGCTCGATTGCTCGCTGTAGTCGTCGAAATACGTACGGTGGCATCGTTCCGTCGTATCGAGCCTCGGTTACCAGTTCCTCGCGAGTGCGCGACGCCGGTGGATGGGCGTGGAGTCTATCGACTTCGCCCGAGATGTGCATCCAGTCGGCACTCGCCTCGAGTGTTTCTACTTGGAACGAACTTCTGGCGAACAGAGTCACGTCCCGTCCTGGTAGCTGAGCGGTCCTCGTCGCCAGCTGTGCGGCGGTGATGCCACCACCAACGATGCCGATGGCCGACGTCTCGTCGATCGCGTCAGGATCGAAGGCCGGCTCCCAGATATGTGTCACTGGCCCTGTCGTAGTCAGTCTCTCCGCCCACCCCGGATACGTAACGGAGCCACCGTGTCCGACAGCGAGGAGGCACCACCGTGAGTTAATGCGGTCGCGGGTCGTATCGATCTCGACGACATCTCGACGATCGATGAGATCCGTGACTCGAGCGTCCAACCGGGTCGACTCGAGATCGTACTGTTCGCAGAGACACTCGGCGTGGTCGAAGAACAGCGACGTAGTCGGTCGATCCGCGCCGACCGAGCTCGCCACGAGCTCGTCCTCACGGCCGCGCGCTTGAGCGAAGTCCCGAAGCGAGAACGGGTCGGTATCGACGTGATGGACGAACGGTGATCGAAACTCGACCATCCCACACTGGCGACACTGTCGACGAAACGCCTCGAGAAGACCACAAGGGTCGACGATACGTAGCTCGTGCGGTTCGACCAGATCCGCTTGCAACAGCCGAACTGCCATATGAACCCCGTGGACGCCGCCGCCGACTATCGTGACGAGAGCGTCAGTATCCGTGTCGGGCATCCTCATCGCGTCCCGTGATCAACTGACGAGAGTGCCGGGTTCGACTCGAGGCGATCGGCGTCGTTCATTCAGCCCAGCTGTCGGCGTGCCAGTACGTGTCCGTCGTGACACCGGCAGTTACACCGGAAGAAGTCCGTAGCGTAGCCGTTCTCTCGAAGCAGACGCGTCACTGCCAGCGCAGATGCGTCACTCTCGACCTCGACGTTGACGATCGATCGATCGCCACATTCGAGCGCTGCCATCGCTTTGGCGCTGTCGAGCCGTTCGGGCTGGAGCGACTCCATCAGTATCGCCTCGGTCGTCCACTCTTCTACCTTCGGGACCGTTCCATCAGACATCGCCGCTGCGACGGTATCGTCTTCGTAGAAGTACTCCGCGAGTTCGGGTCCGTCGAACTCCCCGAGTCTGTCGCGGTGGCGCTCCTCGAAGCGATTGACGACGAGAAACACGTCGGCGTCGAGCGGGTCTACGACGCGTTCATAGGCGGCGACACGGTCTAGTATCTCGGGCGTCACGACGACGAAGACGGTATCGAGTGCGTCACCGGCAATTTCGAGCGAATCCGTTCCCGGGGGGTGATCGACGACTGTCCAGTGGACACCCAGCGGGCCGACGTTCTCAGGCGAGGCCGATGGCTGTTCGAAAAACGTCGCGGCTTCCCCGACGGTTGCGACGTCGGTCCGCTCGGAGAGTCGATCCGCGACCATCGCGGCGACGGTCGTCTTCCCAGCACCCTCAGGACCGACGAACCCGATCCGCTGACGATCAACGTGGGGAGTTCGATCCTTGAGTGGGGTCTCTGTCGGCGCTGTTTTCGATCCGGAACTCATAGCTGTGCTTGCTCTCTGATGGCGGAGTCGACTGCCCGGCTCTTGTAAATCGTTTCGAGCGCTTCCGTCGCGCCGAGTTCTTTGAGTTCCCTAACAGCCATTCGCCGGAGGGGGCCAGCGATGCCGTTGGTCTGCGTAAGTGTGCTGAGTTGGTCGACGGCACCTATCCGTCCCAGCTCACGGACCGCCTCTCGGCGCGTCTCACGGGGGGCAGACTTTGCGACGGACTGCTGGAATAGGGTTCGTTTGCTCGGCATGGTCAATCAGCCAACCCCACTTCTTCGGCGTCGTCAGCATCTGTCGCTTCCGTCTGTTCGTCCGCTCCATCCTCGGATTCGAACGTCGGGAAACGGTCCTCGAAGGCATCCCAGTCGGCGGCCATCTCCTCGTCGGTGAGGGTGGCCGAATCGAGATCCGCTCGGAGCGCGTCGTGGTCCATGTCGGTACCGATAAGCACGAGTCGGGTCCCTCTGTCACCCCACTCCTCGTCCCACACCTCCTCAAGCTGAGGATTGGCCTCGAAGTAGGCTTCGCGCTCTTCAGTCGGGAGGGCTGCAATCCACCCGCCAGCAGGGGCGATTCGGATAGAGTGGCCAGCAGCATCTATCCCGAGTGCCATATCTTCACGTCCCGCGAGCCAGAAGTGGCCTTTCGACCGGACGACGTTCGTCGGGAACTCGTCCAGCAGCTCGGCGAATCGTTCGGGATGGAACGGTCGGCGGGACTCGAAAACGAACGAGGTGACGCCGTGTTCCTCCTCGGCAGACTCGTGTGGTTCCTGCAGTTCCTGCATCCAGCCAGCGGACTGACTCGCTTTTTCGAAATCGAATCGACCAGTATCGACGATTGCGTCCGGATTGACGGCGCCGTGTTCGGTCCGGATGATCTCCGCGCGCGGTTGCAGCACCTGGATCATCTCTTCGATCTCGTCGAGCGTCTCCTCGTCGACGAGGTCACACTTGTTCAACAGGAGGACGTCACAGAACTCGATCTGTTCGACCAGGAGGCTTCCAAGGTCCTTCTCGGTGTCGCCGTCCATCAGCGATTCCTTCGAATCGAACGTCGTCCAGAACTGGTGGGCGTCGACCACGGTGACCGTCGTGTCGAGTTCGTAGTAGTCCATCACCTCGATACCAGTCTCCTCGTAGAACTCCGTGGGATCGAGGTCACCTTGGTCGAATCCCATGGTGAGCGTCTGGGCGACGGGCAACGGTTCGGCGACGCCAGTCGACTCGATGACCAGGTAGTCGAACTCGCGGGCTTGAGCGAGCTTCGCGAGCGCGTCCAGCAGGTCGCCGCGTAGCTCACAGCAGATACAGCCGTTCGACAGTTCGATCAGGTCCTCGTCATCCTCCGAGATGTCCGAGTGTTCGGCGACGCGCTCGGCGTCGACATTCACCTCGCCCATATCGTTGACGAGGACCGCCACGTCCAGGTCCGTTCGCGTGTTCAGGAGGTTGTTCAGCACGGTCGTCTTGCCCGCGCCGAGGTTGCCGCTCAGCACGGTAACGGGAATCGTCTCTCGACTCATCTGTTATTAAGACTAGAGCGTATATTATTTATAATTGGCTATCTACTACCCTATGTTGTTAACAGTGACATCCGAAGAAGCCCGTAAACACGAGTCGCTCGACGTAGCGATTGTCGGGGCAGGTGCCGCAGGCGTCGGTGTTGGGGCCGTCCTCACGGATCTAAGTCTCGACTCCTACGCCATCCTCGAGCGAGACGTAGTCGGGGCGTCGTTCCAACAGTGGCCAGAAGAGATGCACCTCATCACGCCATCGTTCCCCAGCAACAGCTTCGGCTGCCGGGACCTGAACGCCGTTACGACTGATACCTCACCCGCATTTGCGCTCAACCGTGAACACCCGACCGGTGCAGAGTACGCCGAATATCTCCAAGGGGTCGTCGAGTTTCACGACTTACCCGTCCGAACCGGTGTGGACGTGGAGTCAGTCCAACGATACGACGACAGATTCGTACTTCACACGTCTACTGGCGTCATCCAGAGTCGATTCGTCATCTGGGCAGCAGGCCAGTTCGGGCAACCGAACGACGACCCGTTCCCCGGTGCGAGTCACTGCGTCCACAACTCCCGGGTCGAGTCCTGGAGTGGGTTCGCGGACGAGTGTGTCGAGGACCCCATCGTCATCGTCGGTGGATACGAGAGTGGTATCGACGCGGCACTCGCACTCGCCGACCTGGGTCACGAAGTGCTCGTCGTCGACGAGGACGGGCCGTGGCAGTTCCGGGGACCGGATCCGAGCGAAGTCCTCTCCCCATACACGAGCCAACGGTTGCAGGACGCATTCGAACACGACGCACCGATCGCCCTCGAAGACGGAACCCGAGTCGAGCGCGTCGACGTCGAGGAGGGGACGTTCGACGTAATTGGTACCGACGGAGCGTCGTTTAGGACACGGAATCGGCCAGTGCTCGCGACTGGATTCGAGAGTGGACTCGGTCTTGTCGACGAATACTTCGAGTTCGAGAATGGCCAGCCCCGGCTGACCGACCAAGACGAGTCGACAATCACTCCCGGCCTGTTTCTCGCCGGTCCACAGGTCGCGCACAGCGGCCAGCAGTTCTGCTTTATCTACAAGTTCAGACAGCGCTTCGCCGTCGTGGCCGACGAAATCGCCACCAGACTCGATGTCGACCGAACTCCCCTCGACGAGTACCGTGAGAAGAGTATGTTCCTCGAGGACTTGTCCTGCTGCGAACCCGATATGTGCGACTGCTAATTATGACACGAGATACTCCCCAGAAAGACAGCGGAACCGGGCAGCCGAACGATTCGACAGACGACGACCGACACGTCTGCCGGATGACGGGACGCGAACAGGGTCTCGTCGGTAAGTACGACATCTGGCTCTGCCGGCAATCGTTCCGGGAACTGGCTCCGAAGATGGGGTTCAAAAAATATGACTGACGCACGGAGCTTCACTGACAACGTCCCATCGACCGAGAACGACGGGAAGAAAACCGTCGTGGTCGTCGGCAAGGAGAGCGTCGGGAAATCGGAACTCGTCGCTGGCCTCTCCGGGACGACGCCGACGACCGGGAACTTCCGCGGAACGACCGTCGATATCGAGCGATACGAGTCGGACGAGTTCGTCTTCGTCGACACACCCGGCATCCTGCTCGGGACAGACACCGAGACCACTCGGACGGCGATCAGCGCCGTCGAAGAGACCGAAACCGTGTTACTCGTCGTTCGTGCGACGAACATCGACGACGACCTCGAAGACCTACTGCCGCTGGTGCAGGGAAAAGTCGGCGCGATCGCGGTGACGTTCTGGGACAAAGTTGAGAACCCGGCCGAAGCAGGTGATGAACTGAACGCGCTCGCCGACGACCTCGGAGTCCCGCTCGCGCCGGTGGACGCGCGAAACGTCTCTCGCGTCGCAACCGATGGCGGCAGTGCTGCGATGGACGGGACTGACCGCAGTCAGCTCGTCAGCGCGCTTCGCGACGCCGACGAGTTCCCGGGGCGGGTTCACCGACAGACAGGTATTCATCTCGACCCGCCGGAGACGATTATCGAACATCCGCTTCTCGGCCCGTTCGTCAGTATCGTCTTGCTCCTGTTGCCAGCCGCGGTCGCAGTTCACTTCGCAAACGCTGTGGCTGCCGAACTCTCTCCCCGAGTGAGTTCCTTCTTGGAACCCGCAGTCCAGTGGACCAACGATCTTCCAGGACCCCTCGCTGCAGTGCTGGGTGGGGACTACGGCCTGCTCTCGATGGGGCCGTTCCTGTTCGTCTGGGCTGGCCCGACGATTCTCATCTTCGCGGTCTTCATGGCCGTCTACAAGAAGAGCGGACTCGTTACGCGAATCACGGCGGCACTCCACTCACACCTTCGGCGCGTGGGTCTCACCGGTCGGGATCTCGTTCGAGTGGTCATGGGATTCGGTTGTAACGTCCCGGCGGTCACCAGCACTCGAGGATGTTCGGACTGTACGCGTCGGACGACAGTCTCGGCGATTGGGTTCGGCTCGGCCTGCTCGTACCAGTTCCCGGCGACGCTCGCCGTGTTTGCGGCGGTCGAGATGCCATGGCTCGTTCTCCCGTACGTCGGGATTCTCACAGTCACGACGCTCGTCTATGCGCGCCTGATCGCACCCGAGCGTGCGCGAACAGCGTCACTCGCCACCGAAAACCGTGCGTTCCTCCAGTGGCCGACCTGGCAGTCCGTGTGGCGAGAGACCAGAACCGTAATTCGGAGTTTCTTCCTGAAGGCGCTCCCAGTCTTCGCCGGGATCGTCCTCGTCGCATCACTGTTGGACTACTTTGGAGTCCTGGATGTGATGGGTCCGGCTCTCGGACCAGTGATGGGACTGTTCAACCTCCCCGGTGAGACAGCACTTGTCGTCGTGATGGGATTGATCCGCAAGGACGGTCTGCTCCTGTTACAGTCGGATGGCCTCAGTGCGACGCTGTCCGCAATGACCCCCGTACAGGTACTGACCGCCGTCTACCTGGCCGGGGTGCTACTTCCGTGCCTGGTGACAGCGATTACGGTCGCGAAGGAGCTCTCACCGAGGTACGCTGGTCGGATGCTGCTCCGGCAGGCAGCAGCTGCCATCGGTTTCTCGCTACTCATCGGATGGGGTGGTGCCGTCCTCTTCTAATCGATGACCACCGACACCATAACGCTCGCGTTCGAGCTTGCGGCGCTTCGGCAGGTTCGTGAGCCACAGACGGTTGTCGTCGATGCACGCCGATGGGCGCAGAACGTCGGTCTCGTCTCGACCGATTCCTGCGCTGCTTATGTCTTCAGTGCTGAGCATCTCATTCGTCGAGACTTCCAGGTTGCGCCCACCACCTCGGACTTTCAGCACCTCTCTAGCCGGTTCACGACCGAGCGGCACGTTCTGGTCGGAGCGGCTCCTGACCGTCCAGACTATCTTCCTCAGCACCACTGGGAGTATTTCGCTCTCGCGGACGCTGCGAGTGCTGCCAGCTGGGAACTCGACAATGAGGCGACCACGTCACGGAAGCAGGTGACCTCCTGGTTGGCTCGTGTATTCAGGAGTCAAGGGTGAGAGATACCGTTAGGAGAGGGCCTCAAGAGTAGGGATAGCCGAGTCTCAGATATTTATCGTCCGGATCTACCCCTGGAATCCAGTGAGGTTCCAAGCTTCATCTGAACTCCCGGAGGAATCGAATTCGGGGGCGCTAATCAGGACGAAGGCACTTTCCTCCTCACCGTTTCGAATTTGTCTCGTTGCCTCAGGCGCAATCCAGACAGCATCTCCCACGAGGGTGTCATAGAAGACTTCCCACACCTACACAGGAATCGCTCAGAACAGCTAGTCTCTCACGCAAATGGGTTCTCTGGTGCGGTAAGACGAGTGATTTCGGGAACACCGGTCAACTACCCCACCCTACTTCACTCACCCTGACGGGTTCGCTCGTTGAGGGTGGGGCTTGTCCGTGAACTCTGTCTCGAACCCTTCCGGG